>Ga0214543_1001266_pt1 | contig 48264 bp, 26 predicted proteins | sample CNSS2metaG_FD_160094 | JGI IMG/M metagenome (GOLD analysis project Ga0214543, IMG submission 160094) | Root nodule microbial communities from cowpea collected in UCLA plant growth center, Los Angeles, California, USA - CNSS2 | ecosystem: Host-associated > Plants > Roots > Nodule | place: USA...
AAATTGTATAGAGATAAAAGAGAGAATATAGGAAAAAAAAGAGTAACTAAATATAGTAATTGGACTTTTAAATAGATTCCCCCCTATGAGGTGATTTTTTTATTTCATATTTCTTCTTATTTTATTCTTATTTCTTTTTAATACTGACTCGCTCTTTATTTTTTTCAGTTATTAATTCTAGTTATTTGATTTATATACTTTTTTTTGATAGTAAATAAATGAGATAGAATATTCAAAATGGAATATTTCTATTATTTGATTTAATAAGTGGGTCATAATAGACAAATAAGTGGGAAGCTGAGTATTACTTCTCGTAAAAAATTTTAAAATTTACTAATAAATCTTGTAGGTCAAACTAGATACGCAAATAAGTGTGGTGGCACAAAGAACAAATACTTAATATTACTTTTCGTTTTTTAAAATTTATTAATCAATGTTTTTTTCATCCAATGGGATGTTCCTCTTATGTACTCTGAATTTATTATAAATTAAAAAAATCAATCCTGATTGCTTGCACTAGGTGGTTGGCTTGAAAAAAAAGAATTTTTCGTATTATTTTTCGTACAATTTTTTAGAATTTACTAATCAATATTTTTTTCTATCCAAATGGATGTACGTCTTATGTACCCGATTTTGATTATAAGTTACAAAAACTAACCCTTATTGCTTGTAGTAGATGGCTGACTTTAATAAAAAAATAGGTAAAACTAGTTAGACAAATAAGTGGGACACAAAGAACAAATATGTGAAAAACAAATATGTGGAGAGCGGTTAAAAAATAATCCTTATGGGAGAGCGGTTAAAAAACAATCCTTATGGCTTGCACTAGGTGGCTAGTTTGAATAAAAAAATAGGCCAAACTAGATAGACAAATAAGTGAGGCATAATAAACAAATAAGTGGGAAACTACATATTATTTTTAGTAAAATTTATTAAAATTTGCTAATCAATCTTTTTGTATCATCCAATGGAATGTACGCCTTATGTACCCCGAATTTGATTATAAGTTAAAAAAATCAAATCTGATTGTTTGCACTAGGTGGCTGGCTTGAAAAATAAAATAGGCCAAACTAGACAGACAAATGCACAAAGAACAAATAATTGGGGAACTGCGTATTACTTTTCGTACAATGTTTTAAAATTTCGTACAATGTTTTAAAATTTACTAATCAATCTTTTTTATAATCCAATGGGATGTACCTCTTATGTACCCCGATTTTGATTATAAGTTACAAAAACTAACCCTTATTGCTTGTAGTAGGTGGCTAACTTTAATAAAAAAATAGGTAAAACCAGTTAGGCAAATAAGTGGGGCACAAAGAACAAATATGTGGAGAGCGTTAAAAAAAACAATCCTTATGGCTTGCACTAGGTGGCTAGTTTGAATAAAAAAATAGACCAAACTAGATAGGCAAATAAGTGAGGCATAATAAACAAATAAGTGGGAAGCTACATATTATTTTTAGTAAAATTTATTAAAATTTGCTAATCAATCTTTTTTTATCCTCCAATGGGATGTACGCCTTATGTACCCCGAATTTGATTATAAGTTAAAAAAATCAAATCTGATTGTTTGCACTAGGTGGCTGGCTTGAAAAATAAAATAGGCCAAACCAGATAGACAAATGCACAAAGAACAAATAATTGGAGAACTGCGTATTACTTTTCGTACAATGTTTTAAAATTTACTAATCAATCTTTTTTATAATCCAATGGGATATAGCTCTTGTTTACTCCAAATTCGATTATAAGTTACAAAAATCAATCCTTATTTGCACTAGATTGCTAGCTTGTAAAAAAAAAAGGCCAAATCAGATAAGCAAAAAGGTAGGACACAAAAACAAATAATTGGGTAGGTGTCTACTACTTTTTGTACAATTTTTTTATCATCTAATGGGATGTACGTCTTATGTATTCTAGATTTGATTATAAGTTACAAAAATCAACCCCTATTAATTGCACCTCTATTGATTATAAGAATTAGAATCAATTTATTATTAAATATAATAAATTATAATTGAATTTCAAAAATAATTAATAAAAATTTCAATTTAAAAAAAAATTAGTATAATTTTTATAAAAGATATTAAATTTGGTGTCAATTTTAAAGGGAAATTTTGATTTATTTTAACAAGAATTTGGACTAAATTGAACAAAATAACGAATATAGAAACTAAATTGAACACAAAAAATAACATAACCACATACTGACACGAGGCATTAATATGATTTGACACGTGGCACAATTGTGATTTGACGGCACAATTATGATTTGACATGTGGCCAATTTTTATAAAATTTAAAAATTTAAAAAAATTCAAAAATTTAAAAAATTTAAAAATTTAAAAATTTTTAAAAAATTAAAAAAAAACTAGGAGCTGACACGTGACATGTACTGTTCAAAAATATTATTTATCTAAACACCGTTAATAAAAATGACTAAATTGACTAAAATTTGACGAAAATGAGAATCTAATTGAATACAAAACTGAAATGATGACCAAATTAAATAAAAACAGTAAAAATAGAGATCAAATACATATTTAAGCCTAACTGAAATCACTAAAACATAGTATGCTTTCTACGTTAATGTACAGCTCATAAGTAACAGTGTTAGGATTAAACATCCTGAGCGTAGAAGTCAATAATGTCGTTCAAATTAAGGTTGAAGAAAGAAGAGAAATCATTATACATGAGCCAGAGCATGTGCTCGAACAAAATCGCATCAACATCGACCAAGACCACTCTATTACGTTTATGATGGAGATGATGATTATCCTTGTCCTTTGGATCTTTTCCCATCTTCCTCTTCGACGTGTCCATCAACACCCGAAAGGGGTTCTCCTCTAATATGAAAGGCTCCACAAGGAACACCCTTTTCTCTTTTCCGACCACCACGGTTATAGGGTTTTCAGATTCTTTCTCCTTGCTTAGGTGCTGATATCTCATGGAGCGTCTTCGGATCAACGATAATGGCAACACTAAGCAATTCATAGAATTATTGAATTTTGAAGTGTATGAGTGAGAAAATTCATGTACTTGCTATATATACAAACACGCAAAGTGGTGGTTGATGCTAGAAAGTGTCCTACATAGGATCTCTAATACTCACGGATAACTAACGGGTAACAAATGGTTATCCGCAGATAATAAATTCGAGTATTTTTTATATCCGTATTAATAGATGAGTATGAGTATAATAGTATCTGTATCTTATATCCGTAGATACCATATATATTATATTTTAGTTTAAATTAAAAAAAACATGATTAAAACATTAATACATTAAAATTGAATGAGTTATTTTTTATCAATTAATTTTAAAAAAATTTTACTTTTTTTAAAATATCTCATTAAATATTAAATTTTTTTTTAAATAGTTACAAATATTTGTAAATATTAAAAAAATATGATATCCAATCTCACAAATATAACTATTGAGTACGAAACAAAAAATTATCCAAAGAATAATAAGAAAAAATCACTGCCCGCGCGAAAATTTGATTAGGATAATAGTTTGGTGGTGAATGAGAACGATTTTAGACCGTCAATAAATTAAAATTTATTTATTTATTTATCTGTGGTAAAACTAATGATGAAGATGATGATGTGTGCGCGCGTGGGTTTTTTATTGATGGTAAAACGTAATACGTCACCGTCTTGTCTGGTGGCGCCGAGTGGTTGAGGTGTGACTTTCGGGAGTGGCGCGTGGTGGTATTACTTTGGTGACTTAGTCGATTGGATAGGGTCCAATTGAACACGCAAGTTTGAACGTCTGATGCAGGAGAGAGGATGGTTTTAAACGAAGGGTGTAATAAGGGCAATCCATAAATGACATGAACAACGAAATTCACCTTTCAAATTTTGAAAACTTACAAACACAAAGGATGCATAGAGTTAGATGGATATTAAGACTTGTACCCCTGCTGAGCTGATCTTTACTCGGTCTACGCAACCGAACTTAACGCAACGTATGTCAGCTAGGAGGTTCACTTTTGACCAGTCTGCCACGTCGAGAAACCGAAACGCTCGGGATTCTCGGGTGAGCTGACCACTATATCCTAAATCCTCGGTAACTTACTCCCTCGATGTTCAGGGGTAACTGGACCACGACAAGGGACGACGAGGAGATAAAAGGGGAGGAAGGGCCCCGAGAAAAGACAAGAAATAGGGGGGAGGGAAAAACAAATTCTGTTCTAAGAGAAGATTCGAGGCTACTCGATAAGGTCTTCTCGCTCATCCGAGAACAGATTGGCGCCCACCGTGGGGCCCTGGTAAAACAGATTCCCAGGCCCTATTCCTTACGCATCCATCATGGTGAGAAATCCGAATGCCAGTGAAAATCCCCCAAACCATTCACCACCCAACAATGCATCACCTCCTACCGTAGCAGAGCTTTTACAGCAGATCAATGAATTAAGGCGTGAAAACGAACGAATCCGACAACGAGCAGATGAAGCGCACAATCGGGCCAATGAGGTTCAAGAGGAGCATGCCACAGCCCGTCAAGCGGCTAGGATGTCAGACGCAGAATAGAAGACACCTTACGCGAACAAGATACCGTACAGCGGTCCAACGGAGATCTTTTACGCCGCCTCCAGGTCTGAGAGGATTGGATACGAGGTCGACGTCTATCCGAAATAACGGACGACGAAAGTCATCCTTTCTCCCCTGCCATTATGTCTGAACAGGTCCCACATCAATACATCATGCCCAAGTTACCCCCATACACAGGCACCTCAGATCCAGAAGCACACTTGAAGGCTTTTAGAGCCCAGATTCTTATCTCCGGAGGAAGCGATGCGATAAAATGCAAAGTCTTCGTAGGCACACTAGCCCATGGAGCACTCAAGTGGTTCGGAGGGATCCAAAAGGGTACCATCACATCCTTTCCAGTTTTCACGCGATTATTCATCGAGCGGTTCGCGGCAAACAGAGCAAAACCGCCACGGATCACATACCTTTTTGACATAAGACAAGGATCGAACGAGCCCCTTCGAGAATATATAAACCGCTTTTGTGACGCCAGCACTAGCATCTCTAATTCAGACGAAGAAATTCTGGTAGACGCTTTCCTTAAGGGACTGCGCGCCAACTCCTTCAGTGATTCTCTAGTCAGAAACCTGGCTATCTCGCTAGCTGAAATTAGAGTCAGGGCATCTATCCACATAGAGGCCGATGACGTGATGCGCCACAAGCGACGCCAGGAACGTAGGTCGGAGGGAGATGCAAAGACAAAAGCTCCTCGAAAAAGGTACGACGATGCCGACAAGGCCAGACAACCAGACTGGAGGTATGCACCTTACATCGCCCAAACTTCCATTATCAATCGGACAGGGCGAAGTAGCGGCAACTTTCGTCCCCAGCTACAACTTAAATCTACCAAAATCGATGTTCTAAAAGATGTCGATGTTAATGTACATCTCCGCTTTCCCGAGCCGACCACAAGAACGTTGGGCCGCGATCAAAAGACCTGGTGCGAATTTCACCAAGCCTGGGGCCACGACACAGAACGTTGCTTTACATTGACAGAACAACTATTACGATTAAAAGATAAGGGATACCTCGATAAACACCTTTGAGCCCCTCAAAAAAACAAAGCAGCGCCCCAAACTCAAACTCCTCAAAAAATCCCTGTGTTGGGCGATTTGTTGACGATCGTAGGAGGATTTTCTGGAGGTGGCACCACATCAGCAAGCAGAAAACGATATTGTAGAAGCATAATGACGACGGGTATAATGCTCGCTCGAACCCCGACGCCCGAAATCACGTTCTCTAATGCCGACCGATCAGACATCGTTCCCCACGAAGATGACCCTGTGGTTATATCCATGATCGCAATGGGAAGAAGGGTCCATCGCGTCCTGGAATACCAGGGCAGCTCAGCCGACGTTATGTTCTGGTCAGCCTTCAGTATACCTTTGAATCAACAAAGACCGTTTGATGGTGTGCTGGTAGGTTTTTCTGGCGATCCTGTAGAAGTAAGGGGATACGTTGATCTACGCACCACGTTCGCTGCTGGCGAGGATGAGGATGCTTCAAAAACCATCACCATACGCTTCATAGTCGTCCAATCACCTTTCATCTTACAACGTCTTATTGGGGCGGCCATCACTTAATCGACTCGAAGCTGTCATTTTCACCAGCCATCTCAAAGTCAAGTTCCCGACTACCGAGGGGAAAATCGTCACCCTAAAGGTCGACCAAGCCACCGCCAGGAAATGTTACGAGAATAGTCTCAAGATGCGGCGATCCACCTACACTATCGCCATTTCCTTCGAAGGATTACTTCCCATTACCGAATCGCAAGGATCCTAGAAGGAACGCAGACCCCAACCAATGGGGGGAACCAAGTAAGTTGAAATTAGCAAGGGGCATTTCGTCAAGATCGGAGATGACTTAGACGCTGACACCGAACAGAAACTCCTGGGCATCATCCGAGGCAATTCAGCCTCCTTCGCTTGGCAACCTAGCGACATGGTCGGGATAGACCCGGATTTTATGAGCCACAAGTTAAACGTGAATCTCTCGGCAAAACCTAAGATGCAGCGTAGAAGAAAGATGTCGCCAGAAAAACTTGAAGCCGTCCGAGCAGAAATCGCGAAGCTCCTGTCAGCAGGTCACATACGCGACCGAGGCATGCTTAGCTTTTTAGACGCATACTCTGGCTATACCAAATAGCGATGCACCCAGCAGATGAGGACAAAACGACATTCATGGGTGAGGCCTCCAATTATTGTTATAAGGTAATGCCCTTCGGTTTGAAAAATGTTGGGACCACTTATCAAAGGCTCATGGACAAAATATTGAGCCCATTGATCGAACGCAATGTTCAGGTATATGTAGATGATATGGTCGTCACCTCCACTCAACCAACCGACCATTCCACCGACCTATCTGAGCTCTTTAACACCATCAACAAATACGGTCTGAAGCTCAATCCAAACAAGTGTGTATTTGGTGTGAGAGCATGAAAGTTTCTCGGATTCTTGCTGAACAGAAAGAGGGATTGAGGCAAACCCAGATAAATGCGCAGCTATCATAAACATGAGGAGTCCTCGTAATATTAAGGAGGTCCAAGGGCTCATGAGACGCATGGCTTCTTTGTCACGATTCTTACCCCGAGGAGGAGATCGAGGTCACCCATATTTTCATTGTCTACGAAAAAATATGGGTTTCCAGTGGGACGATAAATGTGAAGAAGCTTTCCAAGAGCTGAAGGCCTACCTAGCCTCCCCGCCGGTTCTGCGCTGACCTATACAGGGAATCCCTTTAAATTTATACTTCACCATAACTGACCTGGCAGTCAGTACGGTGCTTGTTCAGCAACAAGAAAACGAACAAAGGCTGATATACTTCACCAGCAAAACATTTAGAGGGGCAGAGGTACGGTACCAAGGAATTGAAAAATATGCCTTAGCGATTGTGTTTTCGTCGCAAAGGTTACGTCATTATTTCCAGGCCCACTCTATTATTATCATGACCGACCAGCTGTTAAAACAGATACTACAAAAGCCTGACGTTTCCGGGCGCCTGGTGAAATGGGCAATCGAGCTCTCCTAGTACAACATCAGCTACGAACCTCGAGGTCCCATTAAAGCTCAGATACTCGTCGACTTTGTAGCCGAGCTCACGTCGACGACCGAGCAAATAGATCCCCTGGAATCCATATGTATGTGGACTCTTTCAGTTGACGGTGCGTCTAGCACAAAGGGCAGTGAAGGAGGAGTCATCCTAGAGGACCTAGAAGGTAACATGATAGAACAAGCATTGAAGTTTGCTTTCCGAACTAGTAACAATCAGGCTGAATACGAAACCCTCATCGCCAGAATGCTCTTAGCCAAGGAACTCGGGGTATCACAATTATTAGCAAAGACCGATTCCAGACTCATCACAGGTCAGGTATTTGGGGAGTACCAAGTACGGGACCCTCAATTGGCATGCTACCTGAAGTTCGTACATCATTTAACCTCGTCCTTCTCATCTTTCAAACTCATACACGTTTCTCGAGAGCAAAATAGTCACGCCGACCTTTTGGCGAAACTAGCAAGTAATTCTCGACCTGGACATCATAAGTCGATGATACGGGAAACTCTGATCGCCCCACGAGTAACCTCGAATGAACCCGCTGTTGACACTACAGCTCACATAAATTCTATCGAAACGGCCTCAACCAAAGCATCATCATCCTGGACGACGCCCTACATCACATATTTAGCTGACAGACAACTCCCCTGAGACCCAGAGGAAGCAAGCATCATCAAGAAAACTGCTGCAAGATACACCCTCATAGATGGACGATTATTCAGATTCGTTTTTTCGCGACCTCTGCTTGCTTGCGTTGACAAAAAAGACTATACACGAATCATGTCCGACCTTCACGAGGGTATCTGCGGCAGTCATATCGGAGGTCGTGCATTAAGCACAAAAGTAATCCGAGCATGCTACTTTTGGCCCACACTCCAAAGAGACTGTCTAGAACATACAAAAAAATGCAACCAGTGCCAGATACACTCAGATTGGCACCATGTCGCACTCGAGCAATTACATTCAATCTCATCTCCTTGGTCGTTCCATACTTGGGGAATCGATGTCCTCGGACCATTCCCTATGGCACGACGACAAGTAAAGTTTTTAGTAGTAGCGATTGAGTATTTAACTAAGTGGATAGAAGCCGAAGCGATGGCGCATATCTCGGCGCTTCGGATCAAAAAATTTGTGTGGCAAAATATCATATGTCGTTTTGGAGTACCGCGGCGACTGGTGTCCGACAATGGAACCCAATTCAACAGCACATTACTCCGTGAGGCATGTAGAGAATGGGGAATCCAACAATCCTTCTCCTCTGTGGAACATCCGCAAACCAATGGACAAGCGAAAGCTGCTAACAAAATTATCTTAAGGGTCATCCGAAGGAAAGTATGTTCTTCCAAAAATAATTGGCCGGAATTATTGCCCGGTATACTGTTATCCTATCACACCACACCTCAAACCACAACTCGAAAGTCTCCATTTTGTCTGGTTTATGGAACAGATGCGATGTTGCCCATAAAAATCTCCCAACCTAGCTGGAGAGTACAAGTTTTCAATGCAGCTTCATCGGATAAAGGCCTCCAAATCAATCATGACAAGTTAGAAGAGGTTCGCGATCAAGCACAGATCAGCAGCGAGGCGGCGAAAAGAAAGATTGAAGCCCGATATAAAACGAAGATCAAACCTCGGGCATTTCTACAGGGTGACTTGGTGCTCTTAAAAGCTCACCCACTACAACTCGAGCATAAGCTTTCCCCAAAATGGACAGGACCGTTCATGATCGAGCAAGCCCTCGGAAAGGGCGCTTATCATCTCGAAACTTTGGATGGAGCCTGTATACCGCGCACATGGAACGCTAGGAATTTAAATTTCTTTTTTAGTTAAACTCAGTTCCTAAATTCTATATTCGACAAAATCCCTTAAGCTCGACTCGGGTTCGGATTTAAATTCGTATTCGACAAAATCCCCTAAGCTCGGCTCGGGGTCGGACTTAAATCCGTATTCGACAAAATCCCCTAAGCTCGGCTCGGGGTCGGACTTAAATTCGTATTCGACAAAATCCCCTAAGCTCGGCTCAGGACCGGATCCTCGCTTATATTCAAACTCTCGTTTGGTCCGACTCGACGGATCCACACTCGCATTTTTTTTCGAATTAAGTTAAGCTCAGTTTCAATCCACACTGAGGGTTAGTAAGCTCGACATTAAAATTATCAAGACTGAGGGTTACCAACCTAGCTCAACAATGGAGTTCGATATCAAAATCATCAAAACTGAGGGTTACCAACCTAGCTCAACAATGGAGCTCGACATCAAAATCGTCAAAACTGAGGGTTACCAACCTGGCTCAACAATGGAATTCTCAAAACAGGTATGATAATACTTTAAAAAGTGTATTTTCCTAGCTATGTGGTGAAATATAACAATATTAGGAACGTCGTCAACAAAAGTTTACAAAATATTAGATAGAAAAGCCTGTTCTAAGATTTACTCCTCCACCAAACGACCATCATGGATGATCTTTCTAGCATCAGCCGCCGAGACATCCGCTGTAGGACACAACAGCCGTACCTGCTCCAGTGCAGCTTCAAAACCTACTCCGTAAGTAGAGGCAACTTTGTTCGCCAGTTTTTCCTCCAGGGCAAGCCAAGACTTCTCCTTCTCGGCAAATTCTTCCTTCACTTTCTGCAACTCGGCCACTAGCTGAGTTATCCTCTCCCCCCGCTCTTTCAACTTTGCCTTAAGTCCCTGCAAGCCATCTATTTCGCTAGAAAGTCGAGCCACCTCCTCCTTCGCCGCACTCAGCTGTGCTTTAGTCAGGGCTAATTCCGCAGCACGATCTTTCTCCATGACGCTCGCACGGCTTAACTTGTCACACAGAGCAACCACCGAAACCTCAGTCTTATGGAGGAACCCGTCTATGTCTTCTTGAATTACGTCGACCTCTTGATTCAAAAGACAGTGCAGATCGCCATCAAAGCTATAACATACGCTTTATGTGCTCGGCTATGCGCTCTATGGTTGAATTGAGAATCCCAAAAGCTATAACATACGCTACTCGATCCCTCCTGCAGTGGCGGACCTTTTGAGGACAAAGTATGCTCGGACCGAGCAGAGATTCCAGCAATCTCACCTACTACCACCTCTGGTCGGTCCAGGGGGCGTCGTCTCTTAAGGCTGGGGCCGGATTGAGTAACCTCTTCGTCGGATACCACTGTCACGCCTTCCTGAGTAAGAGGAATCGCCTGAGCAAGAGAAGTTTGAGAAGAACTTCTCAGAGCCTTGAATCGCTTGGCTAGATCCTGTTTCGACATCCCCATTCTGGATTCTGCAAAAAAGCCACAAACCACGTCAAAATAAATTCAAATCGATACAGAGGAATATCTCGCAAACATATACTGATGTAATGCTTCAGACTAGTCGGTTGAAACTCTAACTTCAGAAGCTGCTTGGTGTCAAAAATAGCCTTTAACTGCTCCAACATGAGGCAATACTCCTTTTCTGCCGATGAAAGATCGGATAATTGTCGAGCACTTGTGTTATTGGGATTCTGTGTCCAATAAAGCGGGAAGCCCTCCAATAAATCCGCCTTGTGTGGAAGAGCTCTTATCTTCAGAAAACCACCTTTAAACCCTTTGTATGACGATTGAAATAAAGTCAGCAAACCTCTACCCCCAGCACTACTCAAAGACGACCACATATGCTTATGTGGTTTCTTCATCTCAAAGAAATATAAAAAGACATTAGACGTAGGAACCACGCCAAAATGCGTGCACAACACGTAAAACGCCCGGACAAAAGCCCAACTATTGGGGTGAAGTTGAGTTGGAGCAACATTCAACATTGTTAACAATTCCTTTTCAAAAGAACTCAAGGGCAAACGCAACCCCACCTTCGAAAACAAGGTCGAATAGAAAAAGCAAAAGGGGCTGAAGGGTCAGTAGAAGCATTGGCGCATACGGGCTCATCCAACTCACATCAAGCCACCAAGACGTCCTGCTCGTTACTCTGACATAATTGCTGGCCTCGGCGATACCGAGTTATAAAGTGATCCGAGGTGAAGCACGTACATTCTCGTCGAAGAGCCAGGGGCGCCCATGGATAGAAGTCGTCATAGGAAGTGGTCATCGCTCCAATCAAATCTCGCCAAACACTCGAAGCCAAAGAAATCTTACCCTACCCAATATCGCAGTTAAAGACCAGTGTCAAGAGAGCATTTCCCTCTCATCAACAACGACGAAAAAGAAAACTGCAAAACCACCAAAACAGAAAAAATCGCTAAAACCCATCATCGCTGGAGAAACCTAAAACAGAAATACGAGCACTACGAACCTCCAACGAAACTACCCTTCCCCCAAAGGAAAACCCTAGTCGAAACAGCATTCCCAAAAGCAAAACCTAGTCGAAGCCACACTACCACAATACTCAGTCGAAGTCTCTAACGATTCTCACATCATGATAGAACGAAAGGTGAAAGGGATGAAAGAGCATACTTGATCGAAGTCGCTTCACCAAAGTGGAAGAAGTGAGAGAATGCAACAAAAATGAAACTTGGGGCAGATGAAAAATCACCAACGATGAAAATGGGGAGAGAGCATTTGAAAATTTCTTATACAGAGTCATAAATGTGGACAAGACAAAGCGGCGGTTACAGGCTGCAAAAATACAACCTCCATCAGACATAGGACACGTGGCATCTTGTCAGTCAATCGCAGTCAAAATTTTGAAAACCACGCGCCAGGGAAGTTGTAACAACTCTCTCATCCACAACAGTTGGGATTCAAGGTCTGAGGGTTAATGTACCCCTGGCTGAGCCGATCTTTACTCGGTCTACGCAACCGAACTTAACGCAACGTATGTCAGCTAGGAGGTTCACTTTTGACCAGTCTGCCACGTCGAGAAACCAAAACGCTCGGGATTTTCGGGTGAGCTGACCACTATATCCTAGATCCTCGGTAACTTACCCCCACGATGTTCAGGGGTAACTGGACCACGACAAGGGATGACGAGGAGATAAAAGGGGAGGAAGGGCCCCGAGAAAAGACAAGAAACAGGGGGGAGGGAAAAATAGATTATGTTCTAAGAGAAGATTCGAGGCTACTCGATAAGGTCTTCTCGCTCATCCGAGAACAAGACTCAACTTAGAGATTGTTCGAGTGTAAACCTGAATTATCAACTCTAAATAAAAATTAATGTTAAGAAATATAACTAGTCTGTAGACGAGTACAAAAAATTAAGAATATTAGAGTTTAAATATTAAGATTGAAGTCCATTTAGAACAGAAAATACTATTCGCAATAACAATACTCCTAAACAATAAAATAGAAGAAAACTGTTTTTAACCTTATAAATAAATCTTTAGATTATCAGTTAAAGACAGATAGACATTCAATGTATCTAACCTTGGATGTTTATAGTCTAATTCTCTTTTTAGATTTAACAGGATTAATATCTTATAAATCAAAATATTAAAATCTAATATTTTAAGATTTCTATTTTTTTTCTGTACCAAATTATTTGTGTTATTAAAGTATTTGACATTACAAATCTTTCCTCACCACAATTTAATAATATAAAATCCACTTTCTGTCTTTTTTAAATAAAAAAAAAATTCAATTGCCTAAGTTCTTTGTTTTGAACTACCTTTTCATTCTCTTAATTCTAGTTTCTTTATCCCTCCCAACTCAACCTTGGTTTCCTCTCATCTATTTGTGAAATAGAGACTACATTTGGGTTTGTGGCAGAGTTTTCTTCAAATTTACTCGATCAATTTATTCCTCCATATAAGTTAAAAATTCAACATTCTTCTTTTTTAGTTTGGAGGCGTTTGTTTCTACTTGAATTCTAATTAGAGTCTCATGCTTCTTTGTAATTTCTTCGTTTTGTCTTATGTAGGTTGTTTTGGGATTTTGGTGCTCAAAATAGTCTTTGGGGTTTTGTTGTTTCAATCTTTGTCTACGTTCGAGGTGAAGAAAGCTATTTCTTATGATGTAAGTAAATTTTTCTTGCATGTTATAATTTGATATATTGAATAGTTTGAATTATTGTGTTTTGATGTGTTGAATTGATGAGTACATGTGAAATTTTAGTGGTTTGTGGTTCTGAATTTTGGATGCTGAGAACAGATGAAAATCTATTATTTTAACTCAAGCGAGAATCCTATCGCTCAAGCGAGAGAAATCTAGCTCAAGCAAAAATAGTTAGAATTTCACTTTGTTCTCTATTTGAATTTTAGCTTAAATGAGAATCTTTAACTTAGCGAGAATCTTTAGGCGAGAGAGCCACTGTTTTGTTTCTATTTAATTTTAACTCAAGCAAGAATCTTTAGCTTAAGCGAGAGCCCTTGTCGCTTAAGGGATAGTCTCTAGCTCAAATGAGAGTCCCTGTCACTCAAGCGAGAATTTCTAACTTAAGCGAGAATGCTTTAGAGATTTAGTTCCTTATTTTTAACCTATGATTGACTGAATTAATTTTAAAAATATGATGTATGAAGCTATGCATGAATGATGTTGACATTTTGAGACTTGACTTGATATGTCATTGTAAAATATGTGATTGTTTGATATTTGGAATTCAATATGGAATTATTGATATGTTAATATGAAAATGTGATTAAGGATGTATATGATTGTTAAAGTATTATTGTGATGATAATGATATGTTTATATATATATATATATATATATATATATATATATATATATGAGCATTGTATGTGTTTAACATAATTTTGTGGGTCATGGGGAGATTTTATGGTGGTGTTATTTTAGTGTATGCTTTGGACTATGGATTCAAGTAAGGTGACATCCTGAAACTCTAATTATCATTCACATTCAAATAGAGTAAAATAGTTCATGTGGTGAGAGTAATAGGAGGTTCTAGTCTAAGGCGGGATAATTACCTTAGATGATCATGGATTAACATTGTATGTGGTAGGGTGAAACCCATTGACAATGGCTCTACAGAGCAGTAGAGGTCACCACAAGTGCAAGTCTCTAGTGATTTCGATTCCAAATGCATATATCCGGATAATTGAGTTTAGTGTCAATTGTATGTGTGCAGTTATGTGACTTATTTGTAGTTGCCCATGTATGACTTATAATTGATATGATTTAAATGGTCTTAGGATAACTCTTTTGTATACTAGTTTACCTTTGCACTTTGTAGTCTATGTTGTATTCTTCTTTTACCATGATCACCATTTTGGTAGGAGTGGGGGAAGATGCAGGTTTAGAGACACCTCTGAAGTATGAGAAATTCGTAGTTAAAGTTGTGAGATTGCGACGAAGGTATGAGTGTTTAGTACATTTGATATAGGGATACCTTTAAAGGGTTGGTGTTTTTGTATAAATGATATATTTTTATAATCTGAATTTTTAAAGAATTATATTAATATATTTTTTATTCTGTTAATCTATCTTTTTAATATTATTATGAAATATCTTATTTTATTAAAATGAGATATTACGAATATCGTACTTATTTTTTTTAAAATAAATATTATTTCTATATTCCTTGTGAGAAAATTACTCTAAAACATAATTAAATTCTTAGTAATTTAGTTTTATTTTCTGTTATTGTTTTAAAAATGTTTTGCGTTCAAATTTGAGTTATCACTTTTAATAAATGTCATCAAAGGTAGTTTGGGAATTGTACTTTTTTAATGGAATTAACAAAATTAAATTAATTTAACTAACTTTCCTGTAATTAATTAGTATAAATTAAGTATTTTTATTTATACATATGTCAGAAGATAATAATAGATAAATAAAAGATGTAACTCCTTTAGGCAATGTTCGTTTGAACAGATAGTAACAAAGCACGGATCTACAAAGATGGATGAAAAAAAATTTCCATGTTCTTATTAAATGATTCAAGCGGAACAACAGAGATGAATTTGCAGGATTCTTGATAAAATCCATCCACTCATATTTGAGTGGATTTGAAGAAATATAAACTCATTTTACTTTTATGTCCTTTTTATATTATATATAATTAATAATATATGCAGTAACTAATAATATATTTGTGAATAATAATATGTATAATAATTTTTATAATTAATTAATAATAATAAAAATATATATAAATATTTATAATAATTAATGATAATTACTATATTGTTAAATTTTAATATTTTTAAGTCATTTAATAATTATTTTATTTTATTTTTATCTTCAAGGATATTTTAGTAATTTTCAAATTTTTATCTATTAAAACTTTTTTTTAATCTATTACATCAATCAAATCACTCACTAACTTTTTTAAAATTCATTTCCAAATTCACTTTTTTTATTCTCTAAATCCACTCAAAAAAACACACATATTCATCTACTCAAATCAACACAAATTCATCTTCACACTCTCTCTTAAATCTATCCTACCAAGTGAACAAAGCCTTAATATTGTTTACTTATAGTAATTCGTTATCATAATAAAATGGTGATTAATTTTATTAATGGTGAAAAAAACTATCCCTATTGTTGTTAATGTCCCTTACTCTTTTTGGTACAATATCTCACTTAAATAATATAAAACATTATAGATTGGATCTTATGAAAAAAAAAATAAAACATTACATCTAACTTAAGTCATGTGCACAAACAAACAGACAAGTAATAATTTTACAAAACTAACTATCATTTTTAATTTTTCTATAGTCTCTTCTATCCATAATTAAGATTGTTAAGAGTATAATTTTCTGTAGTTAAAAATGAAAATAATACTCTTTTTAATTTGTTTAAAACTTTATTTGTTTATCTGTCTATTGATATTTCACTAACACATTTCTTTATTTATTTTTATTATAAATTTTGACTATGAAAATTTTTTTAAACAATTTACATGTGTATTTGTTATGATTGTTAAGTTGGATTTAAGCACGTGTCTAACAAGCCTAAACAAGTCCAACTCACCTCATCATTTAGTAAAGAGAGGTTTTATTCCGGTCAAAATAAGAAAGAGACTATACAATCAAGAAAAAAAAAAGGAGAGAAAAATTATTAGCATGTTTACTCATTCTTCATTTTAATTGTTGGAATTCAATACGTGGTTAAAGAAATTAGTTTTGTAATCTTACTCTATTTTAGATTTATTTTTCTTTATCTTTTTATATTTAATAGTATTATTGTTTTGATGCATTGGATTATTATAACCACTTTAAAAAATAATAGTGTTCTAATTTTTAATTATTATTACTACATTATTGTTGCTCCTTACTTATTCTTAAAGGTTAAAAAAAAATATTTCACTGATATTTTTGTATTGTTGTGTTATTGTTTCCCATCATATAGTCAAGGGAGAAACAGATAAAATAGGAAAGCGTGCATTAGAATCAAGAAAGCTTGGTTGGCATAAATAACTTTAGAAGACATTTATTATCTAAAACAACTTATTTTCCTTTTGCCCAACATTCATTATAAGTGATGAATTTTATATTTAAGATATATTTAATAAAAAACGTTAAATGAAGCAAAAATATGTTACATTTAATGTGTTGAAAACGTCGCATACTTTTTTCATTAAATAAAATTACGATGGTTATTAGAATAGTAATTGGTTACCATTACATAGAATTGTAAGAATTTATGGTATGATTGACTGGTCGCAGTTAAACTCTTAATAAATGAATAAGCAGCTCAGAAAATACCAAATATGCGGTAAACTCAGAATTAAATAAACGATACACCACGAGGCATGAGCACAAATTCTGATTCTGTTTCTATGCTGCTACTGCGGAGTACAGACAGCAAACTTCAAAATGACAGAATTCTGATGGATAATGGACAGCATATCCTTGCCTGTCATAGCTAGAAATGTTACGATTATAATTAAAAGAAAAAAAATCCTAATTATAACTTAATAGCTTAAGCCTTAAGCAGACTGTTCTAAAGTCAGCCTCAAAAATGCAGTTAGCATTTTAGAATTGATCCCTAACCACTACTTTGAACAGGCAACATGCAAAATATGCAGCTTCTGAACTGTTAATCCCACAAGTCACAACTTCACTGATGAGTTTGGCCAGCCCATAGCGGATGATGGTACATGGGCATATTATGCACGGGCTGACTAGTATTGTTGTAGAGTCCAGGTCCAGGCCCAGACCCAGGCCCCCTACAAAAAGGAGTGTGGTCATGTTCCTCAGAGGACTCAGTTGAAGGCCCTTGAGAAGTAGGACTAGTTGGAGATATGGGTGCACCAAATGTTAGCATTTGGGGTGTTGGTGCAGAAGAAGGCCCAGATTTGAGGACATTCGAATTCGACTTTTTTCCATCCACAATAAAGCTACCCACTATTACCTATAAATGAAAAAAGCCACATGAATAAAGCATCAAAGTTTTGTAAATAATAATGATTAAGGAATCATATATATATACACACACAATAATGAAATCCACATAAACTTTAAACCATTTGAGAGCGATACCTGTACAGTTGATGCTGCAGTTAGCGTTCCAGCAACTCCGCCACCCAAAACACGTCCATCGGATCCTGCAAGGGTTACATTCAAAGTGCATGTTCTGCTACGTTCGCCATTACTTTCAGATTGTTGCATGGCACCTGATAATGATATAATCTCAAATCGGCCCTGCAATGTAAATTGATATGACGTAAAGTTAACTATAAACCAAGACATAGTGGAGCGTAGAACTGTGAAACTAATAAGATCTAGCTCAACCGTACTCCCTCCAGAGCCCTACCAAGGGGGAAAGGGCCAAAAAGGATAGGGAAGCAATGATCAAGCTCCTAATTATATGATCAAAGAGATGAACCAACTCTCCCAAAGCCTTAACCTTTCCGTTCTCACACTTCTAGATAACAGTTAGGTTTACTTGAGTATTCTTCTGGTCCTATAGTTTCAAAAATAAAATCTCGTAGTCTCTATACTCAAAACATCCCTTCTTAATATTTTAATCCCTTTTAGACTTCGTCATAGGGACTAAAACATATTAAAATGATAAATGTAAAAATTAAAAAGGACTAAAATTATGTGAAGGGATAAAAGATTAAAAATAGTATGTGTAACACCAAAACGGGATGATTTTAGATAAAGGGACCAAAAGGAAAAGTTTTTATAAATATAGGAATTAAACGAATAATTAAACGTAATTGCTAAATCTCAATATTCTTCCGGAACTTTTCTTATGGCAAAAACAAGCATCACAACAATTCCTGTAGATGGTCCCTTTGATTTCTTATCAACCAAGGATGCTGTAGTTGATAAAATAAGAGATATAAAATTCTTAATAATTGAGATATCTGAATCCAAAACTTATTACCAGAAAATGATCCTTGTCCAGTGTTTGTATTCCAAATCAATCAAGTTGAACACGAATACGATAAGACAAGGATTCATGTACATCACTCAATGTCAATTTAGAAGCATCATAAACTTAAAACCAAACACACATTTAGTTGTGGGGTGCATATGGCACGGCAAGAAATGGAAATAGAAGTGAATATCCACTGAAAGACAAACTTTAAACGCAACAAATATAAGCACCTCCAATTCTGTTTTAACTTTCCGGAACGGCCAAATTACCTTGATGGTATCCTCATTGCACTATGGCATGCTCGTCATACATAATATGATTCAGTTCCATCCACAACATTGGAAACAGAACTTCCGATCCGAGGCACCTTTTCCCAAATCAAATTAGGCTTTCAAAAATATTTTAAAAAATAGGCAACTATTTCCAAATGTACACTTGTAATTGTATTCATCTAATAAAGCAGGTATCCTTAAAACCTTTATATATACCATTGTACACATATAGTTAGACGATGACGATCTAACACCCTCCTTTCAGTTACGAACCCTTAAATTACCTCAAAGATCAACAGTACTGAAATTAGTCCCAAAAAATTATTTATACATTTGAAGAAATGACAAGACAATAATCATTGCAAAGACTTCTTCAAAATGGATCGGTTATAAGTACAAAAGCACCAATTCCATGCCACATGCATCTATCCAACTATTTTCAAATTAATATAAAGTTTTTACCCGTCCAACCTCACATTTGAAGCAGAATCCTAAATATCTAGACAATAGGCCCTAGAATGCAAATTCAGTTGGCCATACCTGTCAATGACTCAACAATGATTCAAAAATTGGATTTACTTAAAAGGTTACATTTGTCATTCTAAATTCATTGTCTAATAACTCTACTAGACCATAGAAGTAGTTGCTTGAAAAACTGTTAATAATGATGACAGTACATGCTAGAAAATAAATTAAATCAAATACATATGAAATAAATAAACCATTTCCAGCTGCCATCTCAGAAAGTACAGTTTTCCTGTTCCAATAGCAAAACAAAGGAAAACAAAAAGCAAAAAACACAGCACTCCAAATAATTAAGTGATTGTTTTCATTCTCTAGAATATAGTTATGTATGGAAAATTATCATCACATTCATTCAGTTTATGTTCCCATTGCTATGCATGTTAATCAAACACACATTACCAGATCATTTCCAACATAGAATTTTTAATATAATGGACAACTAGATTCCACATGGATATAAAAGTACCTCGTATGTTGCCGTACCACCGGATAGTGCAGGTTGTCTAAGGGTAACATTACAGATTGCACCAATAGCCGAAAGAATACAAACTGTCCGAGGCCCTTGCTGAGAAAAGGACATAATTTTTGCCGTGATATCCTAAAACAGAAGCATGCTAGTGAGAAGGATTTGTGACAATAGTAAACCAAACCAACTCATTTAGAACCTTCAAAATATTCATATAACATTATGCACACCAACTATGACGGTTCCACAATAAAACAGTGGCTCACTGAAGAAATCCAAGTTTGCTTCAGTTCAAAGGTAACAAGAGAAGGTTGACAATAAATACTGGCAAAGCATTCTCTAAAACACACACTCTATTCCAGTATTAGCTGAAATTTATTGAAAATAGACAATTTTGGCGAGTCTTACTTCTCATTTAATAATTCTCTCATCTCGTGATTTTGCAGTTTGTAAGTGTTAGAAAATGTGATACTAACTATCTTTATAAAGAGAAAGGTAAGTTAATGCTATAATTACCCCTTTCCTCTTTTAGTGGGACAATATATACAAATGTAAATGGTGAAAAACAGGAAACTACGATAAATAAATACACCTCATAAATTCTGAAGTTGATTAAACGAGATGGCAAAAAATCATTCACACTCCACATCAACAGACAAGAGAATTGATGAACTCAAATACAACGGCACTGAATGAGCAATTGACATCAAGTTCCCATGCAACAAAGGCAAGCTTTTTTAGCCACAGAAAACTAAAACAAACATATATTTAAAAAAAAATGCCTGGATGAAGGTCTCATTTTACACCCAATTTGAGGATTATGTGTATGCAGTACGAATAGTTCCACAATGTTGTTTCGCCACCAGAAAGGTTAAGAACCTCTAAGATTACCTCAGAGCAATAGCACTGAAATCATTCAACCCAAATACAAATACATTAAAAAGAATAACAACACAATAATCACTGCGAGGCTGTCTCCCAAAATAGATAGGTCACAATCAAAAGCAGTTACCCCACGTCGCAGTTCAAAACTTTTTGTTCTCATTATTAATAGAGCCTCCACCTTTCCATAACGATAAAAACGCGGTTTCTTAGTCCAAAACTTCAAACTTTCAAAAACGAAGGCCTATAACCCTTGCCAAAAAAAGAAATAGTATTACCGGATAATTATGACTTTAATTTCTAATGTATACTCAGCAAAAAAAAAAAATTACACACTAAAAAATCAATGCTTAGTTCAATTCTTAAGATAATTATCGTAAAAAAAAAACTAAAACTCTCAGATATATTTATTTGTGATTGGACAACTGTGTAAAAGAGATAGCTTCATTCGTCCATATTCATTCATGCTGGGGTACAAGAAAAGGTCAAGTTGAGTGAAGTGTGAAAACTCTCCCTTTCCCAACCAAGAACACAATGCATCAAAATCAAAGGCTAATCCACAAAAATCACCAACAAACAAATGCAGGAGCCACATAACACAAAAAAGCAAAGGAGTACATTGCATTGCATTTCAGGAAAGTCTAGTTCTTATTTAGCATTACCTCGCCAGACTCCACCAAGATCACGTGGGGAGTGAATCCAACCCCACCAGCTCCTTCACATCAACACAAAAAAGAACCATCACAATCAGTTCCAGTCAAACAAAAAAACCAAACACAAAAACAACAACAACTACCGAGAGCATCCAGCTGTTTCTTCCCAGACCCGGGAGGCCTTCCTCGGTGCTTCTTCGCCGAAGCATCGGCGGAGGCAGTAACGGCCGAATCACCACCTATACCTCCGCCGGAAGCGGCGGCGGAGGAAGGTGGAGGAGGGGAGGTATGGGTAGGAGCGAGGCCGAGGGCAATGTTACCGTCCGGCGAGTACTTCCGGGGACGACCGCGTTTCTTCTTGGCGAGCGAGCATGGCTTCATCGGCGAGGAAGAGCCGTCGTAGGCGGCTGAAGGGGAGACAGGGAAAGGCTCCGACGCTGGCGGAGGCTGTTGTTGCGGCGGCGGCACGACGCCGAAGGGAAATCGCGCGGTGGCGGGCGCCATCATGACGGCACCGGAGGAATTAGGGCCGATGTTGGTGGGGGCATAGGAGGTGGGGCCCCCCATGATGGAGGGCGGCTGTGGTCGGGGCGGTTCGCGAGCGTCCATTACGGCGGATCAAGCAGCGAATGCGCTTGAAGTTGAATGCCCTCTCTCTCTCTCAAGTCTCTGCAGCGATCGATGGATTGAATTGAGTGATTGATGAGACGAGAGAGAGAGAAACGTTTCACTGTGTCTCTGTGTGTGCGAGAGAGTGTTGTGAGTGGGGGATTCAGAGACCGAGGAACAAAAAGCGCACCTGACTATGATACGGAAAGAGTGAGATAATGAAACTAGAATTGAAGGAAAAGGGGGGAAAGTGTGTAGAGAGGTAAAGATAATTTTATGGTGTACGCGTACCATTATTTTTATCTCTGTTACTTTGGTATACGTACATAAATAACTTCACCTTTCCAAACCTGTTTCCTTGATGCATGCCGCAGGAATGAATGATCTCCTTCAATAACTGCTCACTCATATTAAATACCTCTTCTCTTCTCGCTTTATTACAAACTGCTTTTATTTTTTTTATATCGTTTATTCCCTATATTACTCTCATAATTTAATCACATTAAATACCTCACAATCATTTATTTCTCTTAATCTTTTTAGATATTTACATATTTTCTTCCTCTTTCTACCTAAATCTATTCTTAACATCCATCCTTTTATATTTTTTAACTTATTTTTTCATTTTTTTTTTAAATTTATAGTACTTAAAAAAAACACCTCATATGAAACTTAAAATCATATGCAAAATAGGAAAAATGCAAAACTTTTTAATAAAGAATCAAACTCAAAATTTGATATACTAATAAATAATGAAAGCAACATGTTTTAAATAAATATTTTACTAACAAACAAATCATAATTTACAATCTATGTAGAGATTAAATAGAAACAAGAAAAAATAAATAAAATGAATATTTTTATATGAATTATTCTCAACATAAGGTTATGTTTAGTTTTTAAAGGATTAGTCTAGTTTTATTAACACAAGTAGTGTACAAATTCACTATTCTCGTACATTACATGTGTTTTTTTTATTAGTTTCTTCAAGCTAATCACATGAGTTTTCCTTTGTTGGGAAACATCAAAATTGGAGCATCACACTCACTCTTCACCTAAAGAGATCATCATAAAGTATCGTTTTAGTAATAGTGATCTTGGAAGCATTGTCGGATGATAGTGGCTAACGTGCCACTTAGTTATCTTTTACCATTTGTATGTTTCAATCTCATGAGTAAAGTATTAATAGTGACTTATCGTTGAAAAAATACTTGTGATGTAAAAATTGAGAAAAGTTTCACAACAGATAGTCAAATGATCATCTCATATAAACTAGTAAAAATATGTTTGTGTTGTAAATCAAAAGAAACCCTTAAAAAGTATTCAATGTATAATGAAATTTAACTAATTAATTAGAAACTCGACATCATATCGTACTAAGATGATGGAATATAAAAGTTTGTATTATTTATCTTTTCCTTATTCCTTGAAATATCACTTTTTTGTTTGTTAAAAATACTTGTATGAATAAATTATTTTTTGTTGCAATTTTCATCGTTTATTTAAAACCTTAAATACGACTTTTTATTTATATTCAAAATCTCCAAGTGTACCTTACGTAGTTTGTAAGAAAAAATTAAATAAAATCTTTAAAATTACATTAAATTCACTTGTTCTATTTTTTTTTTTCTGTTTTACGAAAAGAAGAAAAAAATATGCTAAAAGCTCTAAGAGCAAACATAAATTCTAATAAAATTATGTGTTATTACACCATTTTTTTCGGGTGAAAGGTGAATAGTATATACAAAGTATTTGTGTTGCTTTCTCAAGTACTTATTTTCAATTAGTATTTTAGCTGTACAAGTTTTATTGTGATAATTCTGTCTACATATTTATGTCATGTTAAAGAACAAATTGAATTTTGATACCCGTGATATATGTGCGAAAATAATATATTTACTAATAAATAAGTTTGAGTGAAAAACAAGTATTGCACCCAATGGCAACACCACTCAAAACAAATAACAAAATGACATTATTTATCATCTAAAAGAGATAAAACCCATAAAACATAAAGTCCACTAACAAGTCACTAATATTTCAATACCAAAAAGGAAAGATCCACATTATTGTTTACACAGATATAGTTGTATTTAGAACCGGGAAATGTTTGGCACAAGATTCATGATCTCTTTCAAAATCAAACCTATGAAGTAACATTTCAACTCAAAATATTGTGATCCATAACTTTCAGTAAAACAATATATATAATGTTTGCTTTGGAAGACACCTAATTTGTGTGTGCACCCCAAAAAAATTATATAAAACATCAAATTTTATCAATAATTTAATTAAGCATTAAGTAAGGATGACAATCCGCAGGTTTACAAGAAAAAGTGTGGGGTGGACTAAATATCTTGGTTTGCTTAGACCCACTACGAATAACCCGCAGCTCGCGTGAGCCAACGATGAATTGACCTGCATTTGGTCTGCATACATACATTAACTTAAATTCTTAAAATTTAGTAGCACCAACACAACACGTCATGTTTCTTCTAAGCAACTTGTTCATTTGTGTTTCTTCTCTAGTTCATCCAAAAAATTGTAAAATCAGCATATAGTAAAGTCAGAACAAGATCGATAGATGTCGATGATGATCTATTTGTAAAACTTTGGAATATTAAAGCCTTATACCTTACACTTTGCATAGAAAATAATCTTAAACAACGTTGCAGCGTGCAATAATTTGATTACAAGAGGGGTGAGCGTGAGTACCAATACGTGTGTCATGTGTGGCAAGTGTGAAGAGTCAATGGGTCACCTATTCTTTAATTGTCATTTTTGCTCAGAGTATATGGAATTTGTGTAATTATTGGGTTGGTATTACTACGATACATCACATTTTAGAAAAAAATAATTTCCATCAATTTTGTATACATGAGTTAAGTAAAAAGGGTAATTATATTTGGAAATGGGTTGCTATTGTATGGATCATCTAGATGCACAAGAATGGAATCATTTTCAGGAGTAAAGTGAAGGATGGTGAGGAAATGTTTAACTTAGCCCAAGCGACTTGCATGTGGATAACTAATAAAGTTTCTAATGAGAGATTCACATACTCATACTGGTGCTTGTGTCCAGATTTGTGCATTAAATCAATAGTGAATTAGGAGTTTTTTTTTGTTAGTTAGGGGATGCTTTTATAGTTGTCTAAGGTCCAATCTTGTCCACACACATCACATGGTGCTTGTTTGTTAGGTGCTTTGAGATATACTTTGTTTGTGATATCTTTTTGAAGTTACACTCTTACTCAACTATTTATTTATGTTCATCTAATGTGTGATATAGACTCAAACTATATAGACTAGAGATTTCTTTTTCAAAACACAAAGTGTGAGCTTATGGATCTGATGGACATGCATACAAAACAAAAGAGAAATCTTGTCACAAAGTTGGCTAAGACAGTGATTTTTCCTTGAGCTTGTGGAATCCTTAACATTCTTTTGTATCTTTGTCTTCATAAATCTGTTATATTTTGCTTGTAGAATAGTTATGTTAAACTATTATATTCTCTTTTTAATAGGTTATATGTGTTGTTTTCTCTTTTAATCTTATGCGATCTTGTTCTTTGCTTTTTTTATATGTAAAAGGGTTGGAACACCTCAAGTGCTTTTTTATTTATATATTTTTTATTACTGATAAAGAAAAGTAGTGGAGTTAGAAATCTAAAGAGAAGATAAAGAAAAGATTTAAAAAATGTTTTAGAGATGGTAGTTCTTATACAATGAAATTAATTAATAGAAAATTTTGTTTATAGTTTGAATTTTTCAATAATAGAAATAATTAGGCGTTGTCTTTTTAAAAATCTATTATTCTTAACTATTATATATGGTTAATAATTTATAACATTAATTATAATATTAATTTAACTAATGTTAAATTGTTAGTACATTTTACTTTCAGATTTTGTAGCACATTCTCCGATATTAATAATGGTGTTGATATAATCAAATTAATTGATTTAATCTATTAACCTTACTTCAATTAAAATTATTCTTACTTTTAATAATATGTTTAATACTAATTTAAATATAAATAATTATAATACGTAGACTCTATAGTTTATTTTGTTTAATTATTAATGAAGTAATATCTATAATTATACATAAAGAAATTTTTACTTTTGTGTTCACATTTTATAATATAAATTTTGTCCTTACAATATAATTATTTATTAATTTTTTAAAAATTAACAATTTTTTTTAAAACTATCTATCTTTTCTTATTCTTTTTTCATATTCATCAAAGTTATTTTCTCATTTTTTTTTCTTCATCTCACATTATTTTTAATAAATATAATTTTATTTTGTATATTAACTAATAATATTAAAATATCATCCCTATTAATATAATATCATGATATAAAAAAATACATATGCACATACATACTAACATTTTGTATTTATCATAATAATAACAAAAAAAGTTTATATCTAAGTATAATTATTAAATAATAAAACAATATAAAAATTTACAAGATTAAAAAATTAAAAAATTATAAATTTTTTATGTGAAAAAAAAGTGATGACAAGTTAATATTAATATTACCTAATTAACCACCACATTACTTAATTATCCGAAAAACTAACAATAGACTCAATTAAAAATATTAAACGTTTTAAAATTCAATAGAAAAAAAAGATTTTAATAAAAACTAAATTAAAATTTCTAATTTTATCATGAACTCTAAAACTTAATTAAATCTTCTTTTTTAATATAATAAACATAAATTTAGTGTAATTTTTATAAATATCATAGACAATAATTTTTTTAATAGGATTATTAAATATGTTAAATATTTTAAAATTACTATTGACAATAATGTCATCGTTACACTTTTTTTATATTCTTACATAATTAAAAATAATAAAACCAACTTAACGGTACATATATTAAATATTAAATATGTTCTATATATTTTATTATCAACCATTCTTTACTTATAAAATGACAAATACGTAACATTATGTATTATAAAAAATAATATTTATTCATAAAATAATATAAAAGTACTCTTTATAATATAATACAAATTTTAAATAAACTATATATAATTATTTTATGTATAAATATTTGATTTACTTTTGTAACACTAAATTAGTTATAGTTAATAGTAAAAATAAAATTTTGGAATATATAAAGTAACAAAATTTTTTATATAAAGCAATTTGGTGCATTTACGTAATTTAATTTGTTTTAATATTTTTTGGCTTAAAAATGATTTGATTCTAGTTTTTGTTCGATTTTTTCAATTTAGTCATACTTTTTTTTCTCAATTTGGTTATAATAATCGTCAATTTTAATCCATTTGGTTCTTTTCGCTAACATTGCTAAAATAGTTAACGGATTAAAAACAGTAATTGTAACGTGTCATTTTTCTTTTATTTTTTTTTAAATTAATTTTTTATTTATTTAAAAAGAAGTCTATGTGTCAAACTCATATCATGCCATGTGTCATTTTGTGATTTTATGATTTTTTTAATTTTTTTTAGATTTAAAATTTTTTATGTTAAAAAAATATACGTATCAAACTAATATCACGTCATGGGTCAGTTTTTTATATTCAATTTAGTCCTAATATTCGTTATTTTTTTTCAATTTGGTCCTAATTTTTTTTTTTTAAATTTAACATTTTTGTTCTTCTCCAAATTAAGACAAAATTTAATTTGTATATAAATGTTATATGGATATTCTTATTAAAATGCATATTTTTATTAAATATTTTTAATTTAGAGTTATAGTTGGTTTAAAATTAAAATTAAAAATTTTAAAGTAGACAATAATACCATTCATTTAAAATTTTAAGAGGCTAAAAATACTTAAATTAATGGTATTATTCTCTACTTCCAAATTTGTAAGAGAAAATTAAAATTTTAAATTAATAGTATTATTATCTACTTTAAAAACTTTCGTTTTAATTTTAAACCAATTCTAACTCTAAATTAAAAATATTTAATAAAAATATACATTTTAATAAGAATATCCATATAACATTTATATACAAATTAAATTTACTTTCAATTTGGAGAAGAACAAAAATATTAAATTAAAAAAAAAAAGATTATGACCAAAATGAAAAAAAAGGAATATTAAGATTAAATTGAATATAAAAAATTAATCTTGACTCCTGACATGATATTGGCGTGATTTAAATAAAAAAAATAAATTTAAAAAAAAATTAAAAAATCATAAAATGACATGTGACATGATATAAAGCTGACATGTGGACATTTTTGTTAAATAAAAAAATAATTTTAAAAAAATAAAAAAAAATCACAAAATGATACGTGACAGCTATAGTTTACAATCGGTTAACTATTTTAACGATATTAGCGAAAATGATCAAATTGAATAAAATTGATGAATATTATGATTAAATTGAAAAAATAAAAAATAAAACTAAATTGAAAAAATAGAATGAAAATTAGGACCAAATCATTATTTAAGCCATGTTTTTTATTTAATTGAATTCTTTTATTTTTTAAATAAATATGATGTAGTCCCATTTGTTAACTACGTTAAATTGCAGAAGAATATACATTACACATACTTAAACAATTACCGCTTAGGGTACGGGTAATAGATCCCCGTACCCTACCCGCTGGATAAATATTTGTCCCGTACCCATATCCATATCCGTCGGGTATCCGTTATGCGGGTACCCGTCTATTTTTTTCATATCCGCGGGTATCCACGGGTATCCGCGGGTATTTACAAAAATATTAAAAAAAATAAATATTTAACCATAATTAGTGTTTAGATCAACAAGTCCCCTCTCTCTGATTGATTCTTGAAAAACAAACAAATAAAAAATCACTACCAATTTATATTGTAGTTTATTTTTGAATAAAATATTAAAAAAATTACTAACTTCATCAATGTCCACCTCTTGCAACATTGTATAAAGTTTCATGTTGTCCAATTTTAATCTAGAAGAGCCTTAAAACATAAGAAGTTCAGTAAAAATTTCTAACAATCACTTAATTAAAATATCTAAGTAAAAATGTTAATTTTATTACCTTCCATGTTGGTCCATAACCAGTCTTAGAGACACATCAATACCTCCACAATATATGAAAGTAATTTACTCATTTGTGGGGTAAGAATCTGACCACCCTTATTGGATGAAGACTCATAATGTTGTTTACTAATATATATATATATATATATATATATATATAAAAGGTAAAGTTTAGCGGGTACGGATATCCACGGGTACGGATACTATGATACCTGTACCCGCCCCGTTAACATGCGGGTATCAAAAATACCCATACCTGCGGATAACAGGTATCCATTTTTAATATCCATTTCCTACCCGTTACGGATTTTATTCGCGAATACCCGCAGGTACGAATTTTTTTGACATCCCTAATCAAGTATGAATTCAATCATCAACATATTGAAAAGCAAATTGTTAATTGAGTCTTATATATAACCTAAAACACTAAAACTAGTATACAGAAGACTTAAAATATATTTAACTTAAATTTTGAGTGTTACTTTTTCATTTATTTTTTTTTCAATTTTCTTATGTATTTCTGTTTTTGTACGTGTGTGCGCTTTTTTCCCAATTTTCAATTCACATTAAGCAATTCTGAATTGTCAAATTCACCCTCTGTCTTCTCCTTGTCTGAACCGGTCCAATTCACCAAATCGGCGACCTCGCCTTCCGTTGGTATCTACTCTCTCTCCCTTTCTCTCTCTCGAAACAACAGATCCGCGGCGTAAAACCACTGTTTCGATAGTCTCCATCGATCTTCAGATAAAGTGGACCGGAGATGCCGGTTGCCGCTTCTGCCATATACTTCCTCAACCTCCGCGGCGACGTTCTCATCAACCGCCTCTATCGCGACGATGTCGGGTACTCTTGCTTCCAGTTTTCCCTCTCTTTCACGTTTTCACCGATTCGTACATAGAATCTTTCTTCAACTGTTACGCGCCTTTCGATCGTAGCTTGTTGAATTGTATGCATCGGTTATACCATGGTTTCGTATTTGAAACAGTTGACTTAGCTAGGGTTGATTGGTGATCTTATTGCAGGGGAAATATGGTGGATGCTTTTAGGACTCATATTATGCAAACAAAGGAGCTTGGTACTTGCCCTGTGAGGCAGATTGGTGGATGCTCTTTCTTTTACATGAGGATCAGCAATGTCTACATTGTCATTGTTGTCAGCAATAATGCCAATGTGGCTTGCGCTTTCAAGTTTGTTGTTGAGGTACACCGCCACCTCTGCCTGTAATTCACCAATATCTGAGATGATGGCTTTGTTGGGGTGCTGCTTGTGCAGGACTCTCTCTTATTTAGCTTTTAATTATTGATGTTTTGATTGTTGTTAACGTTTTTTAAATGATTGTTTGGTGTTAGCTTCTACACTGAGTGAACAAGATGGGAGGAACCTTCTAAATCCTAATAGTTAGCACAAGTTATGATGTATGGATGATTGAAAAGAGGGCTGTAAGCTTCCATGACTTTTGTGAGGAGCATGGATAAATGATGACCTAAGTCAGAATTCACTTGGGATTTGTATAAGTACTAAGGGTCATACAGATCAGTTAGGGTTTGACAGCGTTTATTTCTAGGCTTAAGCATCTACATAGAGGGATTTTTTGTGACACCAATGATTTTATTTCTCGAATCACTATATTCTCCGTCTTGTAATTTTCACATATACCTGGTGCTTGTGGCCTTTTAGTTTTATATTGTGGGCGGCAACAGATTAGTTGTTAGATTCTGGATATGCTGGTTGTATGCATTAATTATGATAATTTGAGTGGCCTTCTATTCAGGGCGGTTGACTAATTGAAATTCCTTCTCTTTACAATTGACCTTCGTCGTAGTCTATATTGCAAAATATATTTAATATAACACTTACATTTATTTTAACAATGCTTTTATGACATCCCATCCTATTGTCACATCATGAAAATTTTCGAGAAGTAAGAAATGGTGAGCACTAATTACAGATGTTAAGGTGAAATGACACGGACATCGGAATAGTATATAACACTGGTGCAGATATTCTAGAAAAACTTCTGATATAAATTTCAGTTTCACTTATTGGATATAATTTCTGGCAGGAAGAGAGAGTCAGTGCTGAGCTATAAAGTAATTTTATGTGTTTGTTAATTTGTAGCTGTTGATCTTTGGATTGATTTCAGGAATGCTGAGTTTATTCGCCAATTGACCTATTATTAAGTCTAGGAGATATTATCTTATGATCATTAGTCAGAGTAGTAACAAAACCCTTTCAAATGCCATTAAGAGAGTGATTTAAGATTTCAATCTGCCAACAAATTAATCACTCAATCCCTATCTCTCTTCTACGGGGTCCTGATCAATTGACAACACCGGAGAAGCCAAATTTTCTTTAACACCTTATAGATCTTTTTGAGTGGTTTCTCTAAAAGGTTTACACCCTGTTGTCATTAAAAAAATAACATTTTTGCTTTGTGGTGATTGATAATTGTACTTTTTTACTTTACAGGCTGTTGCATTGTTCCGATCTTATTTTGGTGGAGCTTTTGACGAGGATGCAATTCGCAATAATTTTGTACTCATTTATGAGCTCCTAGATGGTATGTAAATCAGCGCCTGGGTTTTAGTTTGCTCTATTTTTTAAAATTTCTGAAATTATAAGAGTATATTGTAGCAAAGTTACATCTGCGTAAGTTTCTTTAAGTGAGGAGTAATACATGTCAATTTTGGTACTTATTCGGAAGAGGTAGATGCTTTTGTATTATTGTGCATCTTAGTTATTCGAATATATTTTAATGATATTCTTTTCATTGAAATACAAATTAAATTATGCAGAGAACTGCAATAAGCATACTTTTAGCTGGGATTGGTTACAAAGAAGTCACATTTATGTATGGTGGCAATTGGCAAAAATGCAAGTAAACAAAGGAAATGATACAAAGGGTTTCTTTATCTCGATGCCTTTGGCAAACTCAAAGTTCATTTTATTGGTCTCAAGTTCCAATATCTTGATCAAAATGATTACCATGAGTTCAATGAAATTAGTGGGCATATAAACAATAAACTAGGTTTTTCTTTTGAATTGTAGTGAACATGGTCTTGATTGTGCTTGTACATGTGCAACGGTAACTACGCTCTTGCTTGATAACTATTAGATGTGTTGCATTGTGGGTCTATTCTATATTATTGAAATGATAAACAAATATATTTGGCCAAGTTTGTTCAGTGTTGTTGAATGCCAGAGTAAATTCTGTGATATAGAAAAAGATATTTGTCAATAAATAGGTGAATGGTTATTAACTACTGGTTTTTGCAGAAATTATGGACTTTGGTTACCCACAAAATCTTTCACCAGAGATCTTAAAGCTTTATATCACACAGGAAGGAGTGCGTTCCCCATTTTCATCCAAGGTTAGCCAGCTAACACTGTTGTTGCTAGTAGCTACTATGAAGTAAGGCCACAGATATGAATATGATAGGAGAAAACATGGATATATTGACATAGCAGCAAAAAATACAGAGAATAATACCATATAAATCAATGTTATAAACAGAGAATAATACCATATAGATCAATGTTATCAAGATCGTGGGTAAGATCGCAAACTCGTACGATCCTGTGAGTTTTGAACCCCAAAATGAGCTGACGCGGAGGCTGGATTGGAAGCCAGCCGGATCGGAATGATCTTCCGAGTTTGCTTGCCGGAACTTTCCGATCCCTTACGATCCTCGAGTTTGACAACATTGATTAGATATACAAATGTATGGAAATACCAAAACATCAACTGATACGCAAACTAGCTATTTGTTCCATATCAGCAATATATTCCCTTTTTCGAAACTTCTCTACTTCTCTTGTCACTACCTTGATGCTATAGTTGAAAAAGATGGAAATGCACCACCTGTGTTCTTCCAACCGTGAAAGAGAACCGCCTCTGGCCAAATTCCCATCTATCGGTTGGCTGCTTAAGTTGATGATCAAATTGTCAACCTTTGTTGGGAATTTACTAGATTATGAGTCTCAACGTTGATCTGTTCTGTGTTGATACTTAATGCTAAGCTGTCTCTGGCATGTCACCTCAAGTGGAATGTTTATTCTGTCATGATGTTCTTGTTTTTCTAAAAGCATATTACTGAACTTAATATTTTTGCAGACTTCAAAATATTTTGTAGTTGCTTCATATTTTTTTCTTCACTGTTCCTGATTGATGAGGCTTGTGTTATACCAATGGACTGTGGTCAGGTGTAATTATTATAATAACAAAAAAATTATGATGCAAAATTTTAACTTCTGTCCATAAAGCTGGTATCAATTCAGATTACTCTTCTTTTACTGTTTTGTTTAATGTTTATCTATCTGTATATCTGTATATTTTTACTTCTAACCCAACATGTTTACCTGGTTGGTTTTGTGTTACATTAACTCCTTTGCTTGCTATATTCTTTGTACATCAAATAAAAGCCCTCAGACAGACCTGTTCCAAATGCAACTTTACAAGTTACTGGTGCTGTTGGGTGGCGGAGAGAAGGTCTTGTGTACAAAAAGAACGAGGTACCATGGCATCTCTTGTTTACATACAATTATTGCCATACAGCTTGTGCTTTTGTAACATTGGCCTGTTGCAGGTCTTCCTGGATATTGTTGAAAGTGTAAATCTTCTTATGTCTTCAAAAGGTAGGCTGTGAATTTCATTTTTCTCCATATTGGTATTTGCTAGATTGCCTGCCTTCTGACTAGTTTGTGAATTTAGGTAGTGTTCTGCGATGTGATGTCACTGGGAAGATTCTTATGAAATGCTTTCTTTCTGGAATGCCTGATTTAAAGTTGGGTTTGAATGACAAGATTGGTCTTGAGAAAGAAGCACAACTTAAATCCCGTCCTGCTAAAAGGTAGCCTTCAGTTGCCAATGTTTTTTTATGCTTTAAATATCGCCAATTCAAACACGTTTCTTTAGGTTCTCCTGATGTTAGCATTGAATATTAAATGGGGCGCCTGTTTTCTTGTTTTCACTTTATAGTACCTATTCTGTATGCTGTATTTAGAAAGTGTATTTTAACACCCTCTCAAAAACAAATCTATGTTGCAGTGGTAAAAGTATCGAGCTTGATGATGTAACTTTCCATCAATGTGTGAATCTGACAAGGTTCAACTCAGAGAAGACCGTTAGTTTTGTACCACCTGATGGTGAATTTGAACTAATGAAGTAGGTTTTTTCTTTCAATCCTATCTATTGCTATCAAATTTCTTAACAGCAATTTGCTCTTTATTGTTTGTAATTCCGTCTGTCATTCAAACTTATCCTGTTTAACCATTAACGTAATATCAGCTAATACAATTATATTTATGCAGGTATCGTATAACTGAGGGAGTTAATCTTCCTTTTAAAGTATTGCCTACCATCAAGGAACTTGGTCGATCACGGATAGAAGTGAACGTTAAGGTTTGTAAATTTTCATGTTGGATATCCATTTTCTTGATGATATGCCATCCTCCACTTGTTCATTTATTTTTTCAGTACATGTTTTTCAGGTAAAGAGTGTGTTTGGTGCAAAAATGTTTGCACTTGGGGTTGTAGTAAAGATTCCTGTGCCAAAACAAACAGCAAAAACAAATTTCACAGTTACATCTGGCCGAGCAAAATACAATGCCTCTATTGACTCTTTGGTTTGGAAGTAAGTGTCTTCATTTTGCTTATTATTTGAACAGTAATTCCAATTATATTTAAAGTTATTGGTCGGTATCATTCATTATTCTTCCCCTCTGCACCCCACTCTTTTTCCATTTATACTCTAGTTTTTAGTGTTTTTCATTTTCATCATTATAGACTTGCCATTCTAATATCATTATTGCTTGCTCTTTCTTTATTTATAGGATTAGAAAGTTCCCTGGGCAAACTGAGTCAACCTTAAGTGCAGAGGTTGAACTTATTTCCACAACAACAGAAAAGAAATCTTGGACTAGACCACCAATTCAGATGGAGTTTCAGGTTTGTTGTTCAATCACTAGTGGTTGTTTCAATAATTTCTTTAATTTAAATGTTGCTTTTGAATTTAATTTTGCCAACTTTGTCATCTTGTGATTTTGGTTTATCCTTGTCATAATATTTCTGATTCTAAACAAAATAAAGGGTCCGCTTTTGTCTGTCTCTTGGAAGAAATTATGGCAATTAGACGCTGGAATAACAATCACGTTCCTTCGCCAGATGTTGTCCAATTGCGTTGATTTAAAATAACCATTTATTTGTTTTAAATTTCCTTTTACCCCTCCCACTTTTGGCCATGCTTGATCCTCTGCTGTTGGCTTAAATTTTCGAGAAATTATCATATTCACTTCAGTAGCCGTCTTTCCAAGCATTCACTTGTACGTACTTTTTCTCTTGAGACAGGTTCCCATGTTCACAGCATCTGGTTTACGTGTCCGTTTCCTCAAGGTATCCATCCCGACCTACCCTACTCTTTTCTCGTGCATCCTCTCACAACTAGGTGGTTCTATCTTCTTTATTTACTCCCTGCAGGTGTGGGAGAAGAGCGGGTACAATACCGTTGAGTGGGTTCGTTATATTACAAAAGCAGGATCCTACGAGATTAGGTGCTAGACACAATTGGCGTTGCTGGTTGGAGATTAAAGCAAAATCCGAAATAAGGCGCAGTTTAGGCAAGTTTTCCAAGTTTCTTATCAAGTATTATGATGTATGAAAGTTTCAGGCGTTACTCAACGTGCTGTCAGTATGATTCTTTGTGTGAAAATCAGTTTTAATATTTTTGTTCCAAAAGGCCAGCTTGTTATTGAAACCTGAAATTGATTGTTTTCTCTCGTACGCTTTGTATTTTGTTATATTTTTTATAATATTGATTTATTGTAATGATAATTTTATTGAGTGGTGTTTAATTACATTATTTCATCTTGGAGTTGATTTTAGGATTTTATGTGCTTAATATTGCAAGGAAATGACCAATGAAATGGCAAACTAATCGTTTCTTTGTCCAGGTAGAAGTTCTCTTAAGTTTCATCATACGAATAAGGGGTTAGATTAGAGTTCAGCATGACAATAACCTAATTTTCGCAGAAGAAGCGGAATAAACAAAAAGAGGACAAAAATAAGGTTTCCTAAAATCCTGTTCACTAACTTTTTTGAAAAATATCTAGATATAGTCTTTCCTCAATCTGAATACTTTCTCGCTCCGATTCCGCACTGTTATTCTTAACTTTAAGCAGCTGGGAGAATTACATTTCATGAGTAACTTTAAAATTATTTTCAGTTCAGTTAAAACAAAATGGTAGAGACTAGATTGTTGGAAACAAGTGAGATTACGGCGAGTATGAATAAAATTATATGGGATTTATCTGTTTTCTTCTCCAATCGAGATATCTCCTCCTTCACCCAAAAGAGAATGATTAAATAATAAAGATAAATAAATGGGGAGTATGAAAATTTAATTTCTATATTTATTATTTTATCTTAATTTGGTTTTATTTTTTTTTTAAATTGAAACAATTTTAATTCTATTTGTTTACGTATCAAATTTAACTTTTATATAAATGTTATTTGATATTTTTAATAAAATTAAGTTTATTTAAACTTATTCTTTACATTGAAATTTATTTAAATTTTGGTTCAAATATTTATATATCAATAATTTTTAGACAAATGTTAAAGTTGGTTTAAACATGACATTTTTATAAATTGAAATGTAAAATTTTAAAAAAATTTAAAATGTTTTAAACATGACATTTTTATAAATTGAAATGTAAAATTTTAAAAAAAATTAAAATGTTATAAATTATTAAATATATTTATTTTTAAATAGTTTTATAACAATTTTAAAATAATTAAAAATTTTATAAATTGTTAAATAAAATTATAAATAAAATTTTCTATTTTAAATTATTATAAAATTGTTTTAAATTTTTACATTTGAATTTATAAAGCTATTATTTTAAACCAATCCTAACATTTGTCAATAAATTATTGATATATAAATATTTAAAATAAAATTTAAATAAAGTTCAATACAAAATATAAATTTAAGTAAACTTAATTTGGTTAAATATATCATTGTAACACTTATATCAAAGTTAACTTTGATTTCAATTTGGAAAGGAAGAAATTGCTTCGATTTAAAAAAATTGGAATTAAATTGAGACTTCATAACAAATATAATGATTAAATTGAGATTTTCAACCATAACACATGACACTTACATTGTCACGTCATATTGTCACTGCCATGTGATGAAATCTAAATTTGACATGTGACATTTTTTTTTAAAAAATAAAATAAAAATCACAAACTGAAACGTGACACATTAATTAACATAGTTACTATATTATTAACGGAAGGGACGTAACAAATTTATAAAAGTAAGGACCAAATTGAGACAAATAAAAAAAAAGGGACTGATTTGAGATTTCTCTATAAAAAATGGAGATTAGTTGAATGATTTATACCTTCACCGTAAAAACCAAGCAATAATAACATGGTATTTTGAATTCCATATGCAATTTTTAAATCATTTAATTATATATAGAAAGAGTAGTATGAAAAAGAGTGGATTTTTAATTTTATCTTATCTATAAAGAACCTAGTTTCATTTTAGTCTCCAATACTTTTTTTTTTTTTCAAACCAGAAAGCTTGTGACAATTTTTATACAAATCAAAAGAGAACATAATAATGAAAATAAATTATTCATATCATGCATAATGGCCGAAAACTTCCAAACCCCAAACTCTAAACCAAAGCCCCAAATATTAAGTTCATACCCTTTACTCTTTAAACCTTAACTATTGAGTCTTAAATCATAAACCTTAAAAGTCCAACATCTTAAACTTTAAACTCTAAACCCAAAATCCAAAATCCAAACCAACACCTAAACCCAAAATTCTAATCCAAAATTTTAAAATCCTAAATCCTGAGAGTTAAATTCGCATCCTAAACCCTAAACTATAAATCTTAAGTCGTATGTCTTTAACTTTTAATTCTAAACTCTAAACCCTAACTTATAAATTTGTCGCATGTCATAAACCTTAAGACATAGGTCATTGACCCTTATCTCTAAATCCTAAAGTTTTAGATTAAGTAAAAATAATAATATTAAAAATGTATATAAATTTATTAATTTAAAAATTTTGGATTGAAAATAATATTTGATGTAAATTTGATTCATATTTTATTAGCATTAAATATCATTGATCAATTTTTCCAAAAATTCAAAAATAATACTAGAACCAAATATTTATCTGTAATGATGATAGATTTCTATTAATGCTGTCACTTTATATTGAAGTCATGCAAATTTGAACATACCATATGATCTTGACAAAGATCCATATAGGTAAGGTTCACATTTCCTTAGATTCAATTTTTATGCATGTCAAAAATATTAGTTGTTCATGTATCTATATATTTTTCCTCCATCAACATAAGTCTACTTTTCTAATGATTTTTTGTCCACCCAAGAAATTGTTTGTCTAAACTGTAACATTAGATAAGATTTTGCTTAAAGTTTGAACTAACTTATCTCCTTTACGAGAACAAAAAAAGTTAATGAAGTTAATAAATACATTTATTAGGTAACGTTCAATGTAAAATATTTATAAAAATTAGAATGTTACTCTTATTCATGGCTTGTTTCTTCGAATCAGCTTCTTAATTTTGGTTTTCAACTTTGATTGTGGAATGGGTTAGATTAATAGTAAATCATTTGTATCTGATTCAACTCCTTTTACTTTTGTTTGTTATTATACATAAGTTTTGTTAAGGTGTTTCATATTAGTTAAAAACTAAATCAATCAAACCAAAGTCTCTTTTATCTCACTAGTTTTGTTAAGGTGCTTCATATTATTTAAAAACTAAATCAATTAAACCAAAGTCTCTTTTATCTCACTCTCAATCATTGCTAGTATTAATAAGAAGATATGTCTATTATTGTGTGGTTGTTGTAAAGAAAATGAGATGATATTTTCTTATTAGAAAGATGTAGTCTATTCGAATAATTGGTTTGAAATATTTGAAACCTCCATTGATTTGTTAAGAGGCAAAAGAACATTTTACATGATAAAAACATGATAGATGTCTTACCCCATCAAACATATATAAGAAAGATTAGCTACATAACAATTATGTAATCCACACTTTCTTGAAGAGTTTTCATTCATCTAGGAAAATCATTATATGATTTGTTTCCATATCTGAATTTAATATAAGTATTTCTTTTTTCTATTTTGCAGTATCCATAACTTTTATTCTATAGTCAATCATTTTATAAAAAGAAGGATTTGTTTTTAACCAATTTAAAACAAACATAGGCATTTGACTTGATTGAGCATAAATTATAAGTTTTGACAAAAAAAAAAAATTAACAAACCGAAGTGTTAACATACAAATATGACAAACTTTTTATTTTTTTACACATTTGTGCTAACATTCTCACCCCTTATATTATTGTCATTACTTTTAGGGAAAAGAGAAATCCAAAAATAATTGTAATGAACTAGAATTCAGAATCCTGACTCTCTCATGACCTTGGTCAAAATTTGAACATAGTAATCAATATGAGTCTTGGTAACAACCTCAACCCAGATTTATCTATTTTAACAAGACAATGCTTAAAATTTTATTATTATATATATTATACTATATTATATAAAATATGCATAATGTTATATATTACATATTATATTATAGTAAAAATCTATATATTATATATTTTATATTTTTTGTTTTCGTTCACATCACATCTTAATTTTTTCTTTATCGGTTAATTGGTTAATTCTTATGTTATCAGATTTGTTATTATGAAAAATGAAAAATAATAATAAGAAAGTTTGGAGGTGCAGAAAAAAAAAATGCGGGATGAAGAAAGAAGTATCCTTCTCTCTTAGTTTCTTAATTCTTGATTTTATTTATCCATTTTATATATTAAAATTAAGAATTTATATTTAATCACAAAGGAAATTTATTTTTCTTTTATATATATATATATATATATATATATATATTCACTTACTCTTTTTATAATTATTTTTCTGAATTCAAATAAAATTTATTTTTTAATTTTATTTTTTTAATTATTAAGTTTTTAAATTCAAAAAATTATTTATAATAAAAAAATTATAAAATTTATTTAATTTTATAATTATTATTTTTTATTAAAATTATTTAATGATTTATTAATATTTTTATTTTAATAATTAAAATTCATTTTATAATTTAATAAAATTATGTTTTTTATAACACATATTAACTTGTCACAAATAGAAATTCTAACTGGTTAATTACATTGAATTAATCGGTAATCAGAATTAATTGATTGATAATCAAAATTAAATTTAGAATTAATTGATTGATAATGATAATTAAATTATAAAAAAGAGAATCAACGTTGGATCACACAAGAGTTAGTCACCCTCCTTACCAAAGTAGCTCTCTTCTCTTCTCTGCTGACTCCTTAAGAAAGAAAAAACCTGTTGGGAATTGAAAGTCTCAAGTCTCTCTTCGGTTATTTGAAACAACTACCTAACTGATTAGAAAGTGAGTGCGAGTTACACTCACAGAAAGCCTACCGTCTGTGAAACTTGTCCTTTAACTATGGAGAGACAGCTTGTGATGACTTCAATGTGAGGTTTCTGCATATGATGTAGAGATATTTTTTGTTTCAGAGATTCCACAACTTGCCATTGTATGTGGATAGTTTTTCGATAATCATCTAGAAGCAACTATTTTTCTTAATATCATTTTATGATAACATGCTGTTAAATTGTGCGGGGTTTATGCTAAATTCTTTTTATTTTGTAAATATTATAAGTGACTTTTGATAATACTTTTTTTTAACATTCTTTGTGTGTGTTAGTTTCAAGTTATTGACAACGTCTGTCCGCATAGACCGTTTGATCTACTGAGTTTACTGATATCAGAAGAGATGTGCTTGGGTGCAGGGGACTTCATTGTTGTAGGTAGAGGTGTAACAGACAAGTCCGATCACTAATATAGGATATCACAGTTTTATCCATTTCGCTAATGTAGAAGTAATACAGTTTTCTCAACTGTAAAGACAAAAAGGAATATAAATATATATATAGACAGACAATAAAGCTTATATCTCATCTCTATCAACGTTTATATGCTTAAAATTCTCATGGTTACATGTCTATCTATACTACATTTATAGGAAGAATTCTGACCCTCTCATATATGTATTCTTGACCAAATTATAAATGATTGTTAGTACCAAATATACTTGTTGCAAACTATTTTGTGATAGTTTTCAAATATTTTCTGCTTTACAACAAACATTGCAGTGCATTGAAAATCGTATAAATACTCTCAACGCCACATTTCACTTCCACGGTTTCACTCACTTCACTCTCCATTCCGATCAACGATCTTCACACACTCGCACCTTCACTATCGATGCACTTCGAAACTTGTGCCGGTGGTGCACCACACCGTTGGGTACACCTTCACCAGCAACACAGAAACAGATAATGGACGAGTGTGAGAGCGATGACGCGTGGAGGAGGAGAGGAAAAGTGGATGGAGACACTTCCTACTTGAAAATGTGGAGGAAGGCACTGTGCATGACGATTTGGAGAAGAAGACCAGTGAGTTCAACAAGCTTCTACAAATCTCTACCGAAGAGCGGACCACGTTCGACGACGAACGATAGCGCGGTATAACCGAATTACCTCAATCTCTTTCAATTCTTTCTTTCAGTCTTTTACATTTTCCACTCAATAATCAAGAAAGTTAACTAAAAATCAAGAAAATCAAGCAAGATAATTAAAAATCAAGAAAATCAAGAAAGCTAATTAAAAATCAAGAAAATCAAGGTTTCTAATATTTTACATATTGCAATTAAATTTTGGCTGCATTTTTTTATGTGTCTGCGTTGGTAATCTTTGAATGCGGCCGCGTTCTTTTATTTTAATAAAGAACGGCAAATAGAATAAAAAGGAAATCAATGCTTCCGTAGCATTGGGGTTGCATGGTTTGTGAATTGCCTGGATTTTATTTGAAGATTGCAATATAACGTGCTGTGAAGATTCTTTCGCTGGATTTTCTTAACTAAGAAATGGAGTGGTTTAATTTAGTTTTATTAACTAACAAATGTTATTATTGATTTCCTGTATTCTAGTTATCAAAATTTGAAGTTATCCCTGAGATTGAGGTTACGTGGTATGTTAATATAATATTCTGTGAATATGCAATTGTGTTTATTTTATTTCCTAAGAATTTGATAGTATACTTGAGAGATGTTATCGGAAGTGTTGATTTCTTATGTATTATTTTTTTTTGTCGTTTGTTTGTTAATTATGTGATAGAATTGGGTTCGGGAACCGGAGTGCGGAGTGGGGTTATTCCTGTGCAAGAGTCAGCAACTCGGGGAAATGGTGTGTTTGGCCCTGATTTTTGGTCCTGGACTCCTCCCGTGGAGAGTGACGTTCCTTCAGATGAGGACAGTGTCCAACTTTGCCCGATGCAATTGTGGAGAAGGAGCGGACTCCGCAATTTCTCTCTATTCCATTTGCGAGTTTACTTTCTCAAAGACAACAGAGTGACACTCTTCCACCATTTCAGTCACTTTTAGAGGTTGAGAAAGTGAAATCTGCATCTAACCACAGTCGAAGCAATTATGATTCTGAACCTATGCTCTGTATTTCTAACAGTTTTGGCTTTACACAAGTTACACAATTAGAAGGTTGAGTTTTACAAGCTCTTGAGGTAGATTATTGTATAATTTTGTTAGTACTCTTAAATTTTTATTGTGCACAGTGGATATTATTTACTTCTATTTTACTTTGTCTATCTAAACTATCTTAGATAGAATTGGTTATGAAGAGGTTATACTGGGTAGAGTGTTAGTTGAGACTGTGGTTTCATTCAGTGTTAAATGGAAAACTAGAATTCATTTTGGAAGTCTGAATTTTTCACTTTTATTTTTCTTTGTCTATCTATAAACTATCTTAGTCAGAATTGGTTATGAAGAGGTTATATTGGGAAGATGGTTAGTTGAGACTGTGGTTTCATTCAGTGTTAAATGGAAAACTAGAATTCATTTTAGAAGTCTGAATTTGTCCAGAAGAAAGTGTAGCAATTATGCAGCTTTTTCAATCTATTATCTTCGTGTTTTTTTTTTTTCAAAAGTTGTTGTCGCTGTCTAACTGTTGAATAGACAAAGTTCCTGATATTTTTTCTGTGAAACTCATTACCTGATCCCTCATATCATGTTGCCCAAAACATTATTTTTCAGTTAGTTGTTTTCAGTTTACTGTTTGTGTTTTCAAACTTAATGCTTTCTACTGAATTTCTGAGTGCAGTTTTTTTGGGGTTTGGATCTTTTGTGCAACAAAGTGAATTTCATTAGGCTTTTTCAAGCAAAAATCTGCTACTTTCCTTCCAACTTGCATTTTACCCTTGCTGCTACACCTAAAAACACCCAATAAAAAATATGCAGGTCTGCAAAGTGGCAAGCAGCATGTGGTCTAAACTAGGCTGCCTAAACCGATCGACAATGCCTAAACTTGGAAGAAGTAAGGTTTTTGGTTCTGGAGTAGATCTTGGTATCATGCACGCATTGCAGATCGACCTTTGTGATACATGTGTTTTTAGGTAATATAATTATTGAGAACTAGCACTGAGCAGCAGTAATTGTGGTTTTTATTTCTTAGTAACCATCATTATTGGTTCTTCCAGGTTAGTTACTCTTTATGTCACCTTGCAAAATCACACCTGAACAAGTTTCGGAAGGAAGTTGCGCCACATGAAGTTCTGAAAAGGTTCCAATCAGGAGAATCGCTAATGGAGCTTGTAAGTTCCAATATAGTCAAACAACTTTCGCTAATGGAGCTTGTAAGTCACCTTGCAATGTTCTTTTTCTCTAATTTCAAGCATCACAATCTATAATTTTCTGCATCCAAATAAGATCTGATCAGTGATTAGGAATGATATGATATATCCTTTGCTTTTACAGAATGAGGTACAAAACCGTAAAATCACTGCAAGTAGCGTAAAGCAGTAGCACATTAAGGACAAGCGAATCTGTTTGTTTCACCTACGAAGCATATTTATTTGGAAACAAGATTTCATATCGATTCATTTTAAATTCCCTCAAACCAAATAATCTTGTCTAACAATTCCTTATACAACTGCACCTTAGTTTGCGTATTGGCACAATCAAGGTCCCAAAATATTTAGGTGCTTTGTTCACGTAAGTAAAAGTGGCATGTTTGTTTTTAATGCGGTCTATCAATATATCTAAAAGTTTATATAACTTCATTAATGTGCAAGTCTACTTTCATTTTCTTTCCGATTGACTACAGAGTTCAGATGCGTGTATAATTGAGTATGTTTGTTGTGTTAGCTGCTGAAAAATCTAGTAGATAGCAGAAAGAAGGTAAAGTCGTGGATAAAGGATGAAAAAGCTGATCCTATAAGAGTTCAGCAACGAGATATTCAGCAGCAAGCACTTAAGCTTACCGCTAGCAGAAGGTGTTGCTTTTTCTCTTTTCTTGCATCTTTTAAAATTAAATGTTGTTATTCCTTTTGTGTTGAATTGAATAGTGTGTTATGCAGTATGTATGGATGCCTGTGATTTTCTAATTAAAGAGGTAGAGGCAGGAGGCAGGACCAGAACTAGGAGCCAGAGCCAGGAGCCAAAGCTAAGAGCTAAAACTAGTAGCTAGTAGCTAACAACTAATACTAGTAATTAGAGATAGTAGCTAAAGCAAGACCTAGCTACTAGAGCTAGAGTTAGTTGCTAGAGCTACTAGAGCTAGAACTAGTAGTTAGAACAAGAGCTAGAGCTAGTTGCTAGAGTTAGAGCTAAAGCTACTAGAGTTAGAGCTAGAACTAATAGTTAGAACTGGGAGCTAGAGCCCTAGGATTGGGAGCTAGAGCCCTAGGATTGGGAGCTAGAGCGTTAGAACTGGGAGCTAGAGCTGGTAGTTGGAGTTGGTAACTAGAGCTAGTAACTAGTAGCTAAAGCTGGTAACTAGTAGTTAGAGCTGGTAACTAGAGATGGTAACTTGTAGCTAGAACTGGTAACTAGAGCTGGTAACTAGTGGCTAGAACTGGTAATTAGTAGCTAGAACTGGTAACTAGAGCTGGTAACTAGAGTTGGTAACTAGTAGCTAGAGTTGGTAACTAGTAGTTGGTAGCCAGGAGTTGGGAGTTAGGAGCTGGGAGTTGAAAGTTGGGAGTTGGGAGCTGGAAGTTGGGAGCTGGGAGCTGGGAGTTGGGGGGTGGTAGTTGGGATCTGGGAGCCGGGTGCTAGGAGTCGAGAGTCGTGAGACGATATATAACTATAGCTATAACTCAGTTTGGAGCTACGAGTTTCGAGCTTCAAGCTTCGAGCTACGAGTTTCGAGCTTCAAGCTTCGAGCTACGAGTTACGAGCTTAGAGCTTAGAGCTACGAGCTTAGAGCTACGAGCTTAGAGCTACGAGCTTAAAGCTACGGACTACGGGCTACGGGCTACTAGCTACGGGCTACTAGCTACGGGCTACTAGCTACGGGCTTCAGGCTATGGGCTACGGGCTCAGGGCTACAAGCTCAGGGCTTCGGGCTACGGACTTAGAGCTACAGACTTAGAGCTACAGGCTTAGAGCTTCGAGCGATGGGCTTCGAGCTACGGGCTTCAAGAACGAGCTATGGGCTACGAGCTTAGAGCTACGAGCTTAGGGCTACGAGCTTAGGACTACTAGCTACGAGTTACGAGCTTGGAGCTACGAGCTGCGAGCTGCGAGCTACGAGCTTTGGGCTACGGGCTTCGAAGCACGGGCTTCGGGAAATTGCGTTCGGGCTACGAGCTTCGAGCTACAACCTTCGAGCTACGAGCTTAGAACTATAGGCTTAAAGCTACGAGCTTAGCACTACGGGCTTAGAGCTACGAGCTTAGAACTACGGGCTTAGAGCTACGGGATTAGAGCTATAAGCTTAGAGCTACGGGCTTAGAGCTACGGGATTAGAGCTATAAGCTTAGAGCTACGGACTTAGAGCTATAAGCTTCGAGTGACGGGCTTCAAGCTACGGGCTTCGAGCTACAAGTTACGAGCTACAGTCTTCGAACTACGGGCTTCGAGAACAAGCTAAAGGCTACGAGCTTAAAGCTACAAGCTTAGAGCTACGAGCTTAGGACTACGAGCTTAGGGCTACGAGCTTAGGGCTACATGCTTAGGGTTATGAGGTTAGGGCTACGAACTTAAGGCTACGAGGTTAGGGCTACGAGCTACTGGCTACAAGTTTAAAGCTACGAGCTACTGGCTACAAGTTTAAAGCTACGAGCTTAGGGGTACAAGCTATGGGCTTATAGCTACGACCTTAGAGCTACGGGCTTAGAGATCCGGGCTTAGAGTTTCAAGCATAGAGCTTCAAGCTACGGGCTTTGAGCTACGGTCTTTGAGCTACGAGCTACGAGCTACGAGCTACGAGGTACGGGCTTAGAGGTACGAGCTTAGAGGTACGGGTTTTGAGCTACGGTCTTCGAGCTACGAGCTTTGAGCTACGGGCTTCGAACTACGGGCTTTCAGTTACGGGCTTCGAGCTACGGACTTCGAGCTATAGGCTTCGAGCTACGGTCTTCGAGATACGGGCTTCGAGCTACGAATTTCAAAATAGGCTTCGAGCTACGGGCTTCGAGCTATAGGCTTCGAGCTACGAGCTTCGAGATACGGGCTTTGAGCTACGGGCTTCGAGCTACGGGCTTCGAGCTACGGGCTTTGAGCTACGGGCTTTGAGCTACGGGCTTCGATTTACAAGCTACGAACTATGAGCTACGAGCTACGAGCTTAGGGCTTCGAGCTTAGGGTTATGAACTTAGAGTTACGAGCTTAGGGCTTTGAGCTTAGGGTTATGAACTTAGGGCTACGAGTTTAGAGCTACAGGTTTAGAGCTTCGAGCTTAGAGCTTCGAGCTACGGGTTTCGAGCTTCGAGCTACGGACTTCGGGTTTCGAGAACGAGCTACGGGCTTAGAGCTATGGGCTACAACTTAGAGCTACAGGCTTTGAGCTACGGGCTTCGAGCTATGGGCTTCGAGCTACGAGCTTCAAGATTCAAGAAACGAGCTATGAGCTTCGAGCTACAGGCTTAAAGCTATGAGTTACGAGCTTAGAGCATTGAGCTTAGATTTTTGAGCTACGAGATTTGAGCTACAAGCTTCGAGCTTCGAGCTACGGGCTTTGAGCTTCGAGCTATAAGCTTAAAGCTACGGGATTAGAGCTACGGGCTTAGAGCTACGAGCTTAGAGCTATGAGTTTAGGGCTACGAACCTAGGACTACGAGCTACGGGCATCGAGCTACAAGCTTCTAAAACGAGCCTCAATCTACGAGCTACGAGCTTGGGGTTACAAGCTTGGGGCTACGAGCTTTAGGGTTTCGAGCTACGGGCTTCGAGCTACGAGCCTCGAGCTACGAGCCACGAGCTTAGAGCTTAGTGCTACGAGCTTATAGCTACAAGCTTAGAGCTACAACCTTAGAGCTTAGAGCTTAGAGCTACGACTTTAGACCTACGACCTTAAAACTATTATCTTAGAGCTACGACTTTAGACCTACGACCTTAGAACTATTATCTTAGAACTACGACCTTAGAGCTACGAGCTACGAGCTTAAAGCTACGGGATTAGAGCTACGGGCTTAGAGCTACGAGCTTAGAGTTACGAGCTTAGGGCTATGAACCTAGGACTACGAGCTACGGGCATCGAGCCTCAATCTACGAGCTATAAGCTTGAGGTTACGAGCTTGGGGCTACGAGTTTTAGGGTTTCGAGCTACGGGCTTCGAGCTATGGTCTTGAGCCACGAGCTTAGAGCTCAGTGCTACGAGCTTATAGCTACGAGCTTATAGCTATAAGCTTATAGCTACAACTAGGGATGGCAACGGGGCGGGGCGGGTACGGGTATCATGATCCCATCCCCATCCCCATAATAAAAATTCATCCCCATCCCCATCCTCAAACCCAACGGGTATACAACTTTTGACCCATCCCCATCCCCACCGGGTAACGGGTATTTTCTTATACCCATACCCATACCCATTTTTTTATTGTTCCATATATCAATTAAATATTTTTTATAAAAA
>Ga0214543_1001267_pt1 | contig 48255 bp, 20 predicted proteins | sample CNSS2metaG_FD_160094 | JGI IMG/M metagenome (GOLD analysis project Ga0214543, IMG submission 160094) | Root nodule microbial communities from cowpea collected in UCLA plant growth center, Los Angeles, California, USA - CNSS2 | ecosystem: Host-associated > Plants > Roots > Nodule | place: USA...
TTAAAATATATTTTAATTTGAATATTTGTTTTCCTTTTATATTTTTTTGAAATATTTTTTAATTTTATCAACTAAGTTTCATCAATGTTGTAGTTTGCAAATTTAATAAATGTTTTGGTTCTCATGAGATTTTATTTGGTATTCTAATCTAAAATGTAGACAATTATAATTTATTTCAAAATATTTGATATGAAAGAAACAATCATTTTCCTAATATTGAATATTTGATAATATTATGTTTTCTTTACCGTATTTTTTTTCTTTTATAAAAATTAATATTGAAGTAGTTAGAACACGGGTACGGGTATATGGGTACGAGATTATACCCGTTACCCGGTGGGGATGGGATGAGACAAAAATTTGATACCCGTTGGATTTGGGTATGGAAATGGGGATTAATTTTTTCTGCAAGAATGGGTATGGAATAGCGAAACCCGTCTCTGCTCCGCCCGTTGCCATCCCTAGACACACATGCTTGCATAGTCTAGACCTCCTGGCTATTATGTGTTTTTCAGCTCACTTTCCTCCTAAAAAAAGGAAAAAAGGTTGAAAAAAGAAAGAAAGTAAAGCTCAGTCAGGTAAAGAAAGTAAAAAAATTAAAAGTTGCAGCAACATAATCATGAATCTGTCTGAGAAATACAAGCAAATATTTTGGTGTGAGTTAAAATAAGTATGAAGATGACACACATTATTATTTAGGAAAAACTAATCTGGAAATAGTACTTTTGTCCACTGTTCACCACGTGCGACTTCACATCCCGCTTAGGTTGGAGGAGAGGAGTAACAGTCACTGAGGCAGTAGATTGATTTTTTCTAATTCTGCAGACATTCACTCACCTTGCTTTCTATTGAGGAATAGTGCTGACATAATTGTTCTGTGCATTGGCTCCTTAAAAGCTTCTTCACACAGAATCATTGTTTTGTTTGCAGCATCCATTAATAGGACTTTGTCAAAACTTCCTTTCTTGTTTTGTAGCTGAATCCTACAACGAAGTACAACTCATGAGATTTCAAGAAAAAGGAAGGAAAAAAACAAATCAATGCCTTACTTTCATTGAGAAATTTGAAGTAACATAAAAAGTAGGTGTAAAATATGAGGAACCAAGTAGATTGCAGGAAGGATGTTAATATTTATTAACTTACTTTAAACAATTGAGAGCACCCAAGTTCTGATTCTAAACAGTGAACCTGTTTGGTTTGTATTCTCATCACTAGCATCCCAAGATCTCTCTGAACCACTTTCAAAAGTGTTGCTGAAATTTTGTGAAAAAATAGACAAAACTGCCTCGTATCTGTTTAGGTAATTATACCACGTTGAACACAACAACAGAACAGGTAACACATACCAGACAACATTCTGAATTAAGAAATATAAAGTCACGTTTTACTAAAAGCATTCAAATTAAGCAAAGATAAGAAATTAAATGAGTTTAAAATATTCTTCTTTTTGGAGGAAATCATTTTAATCTATTTATTCTCCTGAAATGAATTATCGATAGTTTCTTTTACTGTCAAAGAAATTAATACAGTCGTTGAAGGTGAAATATGGACACTCTTGGACATAAGAATATATATGTATATATATATTTCCTTGAAACAAGAATCGCATAAAGTGATCAAATTTGAGAATTCGTCTTAATTATTACTTGAGATTTATGTTTAATGATCAAACACATTTCAAATTTCATGTACCAGAAAATATTTTCAATTAACAGACAGCGTTAGTGTATGGGAACTTCTTAACAGACTGATAACTGTTAAAAAGTTTATACTTCTGGAAACTAAGTTCAATAATTTTAGTTAGCTTCAATAGCAAATTTTATCCATAAGATATTATTGTTTCCCAATTTTCACCATTTAAATCGTTACTCTCACAGTTTAACACTGTAATTTTTTTTTTTTATTACATGTGTAACAAAGTTGTACTATTTTTTTTTGTAAAATGACTTCACTTTATCACGACTTCTATAAAACAATATTTTCTTTATTAACACATAATGGTAAATCTGTAGAAATAAAAATGCAAGATTGAGATAAGAGTAAATTTTTAAAACTGATCTTGAAATATGATAAAAAAATTTATTAATTTTTTTATGTAGTGATTGAAAAATTCATTTGTTATTTCGAATTAAAAATAAAAAAGTTCTAGATATAATATAAATGTATGAGAAGATAGAGTTATTTAATTTATTAAAATGATCATTTCGTCCTTTTATTTTTACTCGTGTAAAACTTCCATTAATTTATATTTATAACCATTTACCTTTATAAAATAAGCGCAGTGATTTATCCATTTTTTTGTCATAAATTTACGTCTTCATGTTCTATGAAGTATTCTTATTCTCTTCAGTGTTTAATTTATATTATTTATATTTTAGTTTTCAAAATATTAAATACTTTTAAACCTTTCAAGTTACATTTTACTTAAATCCTGTCTTTCTAAAACCAATTATGTTGAATTTGTTAGACACACTGCTTATCTCAATTTTATTTATGATTCTTTTTACTTATAAACGAGAAGTTCTATAAATAAAATATTATTTAACAGAATATAATTTCCCTTTTTCCTCTTTGTGTCAAATTATGAGAGTCGTGTATATGCAAAAAACTAACTTAAAACTAATTCTTAAAATAAAATTATTAAAAAAATTAATTCAATTGATAATTTCTAACTTCAATTTAATTATTATTTATGTTCTAAGAAACTCGAGTAAAATAGTATTTTTTAAAAATAAATACGATGGATAAAAAAGTTAATTAGATTGAAATGAAATTTAGTAGTAAGAAAAAGTCCCATTCTATATATAATAGGTTCCATTTCCACTGGCGTGGATTTAGCAACATGCACAGAACTTGGAAGAAAGCCCATTAGAAGAGCCCAACATATAGTAAGATTGGGCCAATTATAAAAAACACATTACTGCACTGGTCCACTAAACCTACGAGAGAGGTTTTGTCACTGACCTTTTTGAGACATCCACTGCAAAAGGAAATTTTAATCATATACACATGTATGTAATGTATGTATGTAGTAAAAAAAAATCATAAATACCAACTACAATATTTACTATCAACTTTTTGTATGCATTAAATTTCAATCTGACAATATTTTTATTATTTTTTAATAAATTTGATATCAGACAATATTAAAGAAGGAATTATTTGTGTATTTGTGATACATTATTCAAGGTCTTAAGATATAATAAGGTTTTTCATTTTTCAGGTGAAATGCTTAGTATTATATAATTAGCAAGCACAGGAGTGTAGAACTTAGGATAGTGAAGAGAAGAAAATGACGGAACGTTTGTTTCAAAGTAGAGAAAAAAATATTTTTTTATGAAGAATGAAACTTGACTTAGGTGATCATGTGTTTCCACTATCCTCATTAGTTTATGTAATATTTAAAATTTTACATTTGATTAGAAATAAATAAATAAATAAATATATATATATATATATATATATATATATATATATATAAATTAATGCAGATTTTATTTTATTAAGTTGATTTGTAAAATTGAATTATATTTAAAATTTATTTTATAATAAAAAAATATAGAGAAAAGTTGTGAAAAAAGAGAAATGACTTGTTCATACAACATCCAAAGTTAAGATATAAAATATAAGAATATCGTGCACTCATACAGCTAAAAAATAAAATAAGGGAATAAAGATTCCAAATAAGATTTGAAGATAAATAAATCAAATGGTAAAGAATCACTCTACGTCAAACTTGTACAACTTACCACCAAAAATTTTCAGTCATATTTTATACAAGATCAAACATTACTTATTTACAAATTAGATAATTAAATGTTGAGATGTGCATGCAAGCAACGTTTAATGTAAGGGGGAAAAAGAAGGGATAAGAAAAATAAAACAAATATTTGGAGATGGGAACGGTTAATAGTTAATACATTACTGAGTTATCGAGAGATGGATATAGTTTGTCTTTATTCTTTAATTTTATAAGTTTGTGTATCAACTCCTAAAAAAAAGTTGGTGAGCTGTTGCAAAATTAAGAAACACACGGAACCACTATGTCTTCATAGCTGACACGAACTAAGGTTGCAAATTATTATGTAAATGGATATATAGTTTCCAATTCCAAAGCATAGTCAAAGAAACACACTTAGGTACCTAGGTAGGAACAATATACATTGGATCATTCACATTATCTACAAAATCCTAAACTCCTATTTGTTTACATATACAGATTAATCCATTCCAAGGCGTTGATGCAGTGAGTCTCGGGCGCGTAAAACACATCATCATCATATCCATCAACTCCGAATACCCCAAACAATGCTGGGTCCACCACTTCCATAGATTGTGACTGTGACTGCGACGAGCTTGCGCTGTTACTCGGAACTCTTTCACCACTCTCCACCAGCCTCTGAATCTCCTTCTCCGCCTCACAAAGTTGATCTTTCAGCTTCAATACCTGCAATCCACGCATCAGAGTTATTGATCTCAGGCTAATGCCATTTCACGTGGGAACACATGGTACGTGTCTTCTTCGTAAGTGGGCCTCCAGCAGGCCCAACGTGAGTTATCCTAATAATACTGTACGGATCTTATCGAACAAATGGAAGAAACAGTGTTCTTTGTTGTCTACTAAGGTGGCAGTTTGCTGTTCCTTTTCTTAGTGGCTTTTCCTCTTTTGTTTTTAGTATTTTTCACATGACTTATCTATGGCTGAGAACTGAAGTGTGACTTAGGTTTCTTCGAGCCCAGAGCTCATATGCGCACGTTCATATGGTGGGTCTTAGTTTCCGCTTTCCTCTACTTTCTTTCTTTCTTTTTTGTTTTTGTTTTTTTCTCACCCTTTTGCTTTGCCCTGAAGAACCGGTTGCATGCGGAGACTTCTACATCCCTTTCAACATTTACGAAATTAAACTACTCCAACAAAAGAGACGACTTACAGAGATAAAGAAAGAATATGGGAATAAAAAATTTCCTAGGCCAACACAGATGTAACGTGATGACATGTAACCACAAATTGACGTTTCTGTTTTCAGAAAAGAAAATGACACACTATGCGGTGCTTCTGTTCAAACTATATTCATTGGTGGAAAACAAAGAAATTTCAATTTCAGACTCTCTAGGCAGCGTACTACCTCCACTTGTGCTTTCAGTTTCCACGATATTAGGCCATAAAGTCATACTCTCAGTACAGTTTTTTTTTTTTTTTTCCGAAAAAGTTTCCTAAGCACAAGAACGAATATGGGCCAATGAAATGGCCCTCGCTTGTTAATTGTGTACGATTTCTCCTTTTAAAAATACCTGCGCTCAGAATAATTTTCTAGGAAAACCAAACTCTACCCTGAAGATATTGATTTTTAGTTAAAAAATAATAATATACCTCGGTCTCCAATCGACATTTCTCGAGCAAGTTGGCTTCATGGGATTTTTTAAGGTTTGAGTACTCTTCTTCTAGTTTTTTGTTCTTCCAGCGAGCTCTTCTGTTTTGAAACCACACTGCGACTTGTCGAGGGTCCAGACCAAGCTCCAATGCGAGCCTGTCTTTCCTCTCAGACTCAAGTTTATGCTCATTTCCGAAGTTCTGCTCAAGTAGATTAACCTGCTCCGCACTGAGCTTCCTCTTCCTGTTGGCTTCGGAGGCACCGTTCTCTCCTCCTTTGTTCTTCTTACTACGACGGCGTTTCGGCTTCTTGCTCTCCCCTGAAAAACAATGACACACACCAAAACTTAAAACTAAGGTCTACGAAGTAACCGAGAACAACGTTTGGACATGGATTCTGACCTTGTTGAGCAATTATTTGAGTGTATGGTGCATCGGCGGGGTATAACTGAGACATGAACATCATGTTGTCTTGGAAAGTTCGATGATTCATTGTGGTGTATGGTGAGTTATGTTGTTCCTAGCAAACTAGCTCGATCGCTCTTCACTGGCTTCGATCTCTTTGATCTCAAAACCAGTGTGTGTGTGATGTTATTTTCTTCTCCTTAAAAAGAGGATATGTTTTTAGAGAGACAACATAGCCCTTACGCATATTTATAGCTAGATGATGCCTGTCCACTTAGTTTGTGTTCAAGGATGTTGAATAATGCATTCTACCGAAATGCCCCAACTTCTGCACATATTTACAATCGGTGCCATTCTGTTTTTACGGTTTATTATTTATTACTTGTCAAAACTCAAGCCACACCAGCAAATAAAATACGCACGGACGCATCACAATAGACCATAGGGAAATTATACGTACGACGCATATAATAAGTGGTTTTCATTGTGTATTTACGAATATTTGGTACGAAAAGTATTCAATTATATATATTAATTTGGTCTAGGAATTTAAATGTTAAATAACTTTGTACTTTTATGTTGTAGTAAATATTTTTTTAATAAAAATATGTTTTAAACTTCTTATTATATACTTATGGACACACCAACGACAACTTCACCTGATAATACGAATACACAACATATTATCACTACGCTATATATTTACCTCGCACCATTTAAAAAAGCTACACTTTCGTCCTTTATTTGAGCAGATAATTCATGAAGTTGAATTTAAAACCTTAGTTTGTATGGAAATATAAACTAGTCTATTAATGTGCTTTTAAAAAATTTCGTAACTTTATTTTAAAAAAAATCATTTAAATTTGCAAATATTGTCTAAGAAATACCGTGGATTTATTTCTTCACGCATATGTAAAATATATGAAAAATGTATCAATAACAATCACTTGACTCCATTATAGGTGGAGTAAAATAATTCAATAGAAGTGATTTTTGTATTTATAAAGGAAAAAAATAATGAAAAGTAGTAAAAAATAATGTGAAATAGGTATCGTTCCTACCATGTTTAATAATTTTACATCACTTAGTGGTCAAGAACAAAAATAATTTAAATATTTCTGTCTTTCTTCATCTTTTGAATTATTTTTTAAAAACAAAATCGTAATAGAATTATACACTAAAAGACAGATATTACTTCAAATATATAGTGATTAACCTTAATAATAACAGGAAAAAGTCTTATGATATCAAAATATGATTGTTCAAAATGTCAGTCTCAATTTTAAAAATTCAAAGCAGAATAAGGAAAATGAGTGTAAAATATGAAATGTTAAAAAGCTAAGGTGGAATGATTAAGAAATGGAAAGTGAGGAAACGAAGAAGAAGGTGAAGGAAGGAAGGAAGATAATTAATTAGGTGATAAAGGGATTGTACAGTGTATGCAAAAAGGTTGAATGGTTTTGTAAAGCTTGTGTTTGTGTATAAAGGGAAGTTGTTTGGACTTTCCTGAATAAGAGATTTAGAAAGAAGAGAAGGTCAAGAAAATGATAATGGTGTTGTGTTGTGTGTGAAAAAGAAGAGAAGAGATGGGCACCAACCAACCCTTTGGGAATAAAGAAAGAGGGATGGGTTGTGATCCCAAAGCCAAGCACCTGGACCTTAATAAACAATCAACACAACTTACCCTCTGGATTTGGACATCTAAGCTATTTTTGTTCTCCATTTACATATATCACATATGTTTTCCCCCTAATCCTAATTAAGCTCTCTAACTTTCTTCTTTAACCCCATGCGTGGCTCGAGATCAGTGAACATCACCACTACCAATTAAACAACTTCCTCTCACTCCCTCTAACTAACCTTTATTATTTATGCGTCATTCTTTGTTGTGTGTGTTTGGTTTACATCAATTTTTCAATGCAGAACTAACGGTTTGTTTATGTGTATTAGAAAATCAATTTTAATCATTTTTTTTTTAATTTTTTATTTCATATCAGCAGTGAGAGAAGCATAACTGGAAACTAATTATCTTTTTTATATTTATAATAAAATTTATAAAAATATTTAATAATGCGATTAAACTAGGATGAGGAGAATATGTTTGTAAGCAGATTTTTTTAATGATTGATATTAGACAATGATGGAGTGTGATTAATTTTAAAAATTTAATACGAAAAAAAAAACTGAGTTTGAAAGAGAATTAAGGTGATGATAACGACAAAATCGACAAAGATAATGATGGATGACAATACAAAGAAAAGGATTCCCATTTACCATATATGCGTCCTAAAGTTGATGTACTTTTGTTCTCAAACTCATCTCCACAAAGTCATTAAAGACAATGTATCAATCAAGTATATAGCAACATTATACCAGTTCCCACTCAACAATGCAACAACAAAGTGGATAATTAATGTTATTTACCTTTCTAATATGTTGCAACGGGAGAACCACGTTGCTGGAGAACTCACTGCTGTCAATTCACAGAAGACAAAAATACAGGACAAAATTAAATAAAAAATACACCACATATATAAATCGAATCAAATTAATATATATATTTGTTTCGGTTACAGGGGTCAAACATATATTTTCAACACTCAACTCGTCCTTCTGATTTCATTGTATCAGCTTCCACCGTCCGATCTCTCTTTCTTTTTATTTGATTTCTTCTTGCTTCCACCTGTTCGGTTGTCCAGACAACAATCGGAGTACCTGTCTATGAGGCTTTGATGGGATTTTCTTAATTATGGCCAATTACTTTTTAAACTTGATTACTAATTTGCATTATCTTAATTTGAGAGTTTTGGTTTTATTATCCCAACCGATCGATAGGTCGTTCGTGCTGTTGAAGCAACCATATTTGTGGCGACAAAGTTCCACTAAGATGAACGAGCCATGGCTGCTCAATTTGTGAGCTCCCTAAAATGTGGAGAAACTGTCACATCAATAATCCATGAAATCATCCGCCTGTAGCAGGTGGTCTTTGACTGCATATCTTTAATCCCACCGACCCAGGGTGTGGATGGGAATATTGATAGGTCATTTTTGTTATGCACAAAATCTATATTGGAAAGAATGTTATATTCCTGAACTTTTTTCCCTCAACCTTCAACCCATAATTTCCTGTTAATAAATTACAAAACTCCACTCTCAACCGAGCTATACATGGAGGAGAAGTCCAAATTTACACTATTAAGCTTCATAATTTTTGTGATTACCATGGAAGAATATCAATATTCAACTAAAAGTAAAACGAATTTATAAGATATAAGTAGATATAAATTTTTTTTATAGGTTAAATTACCGTTAGAAATTTACATTATAAAATCACGTATTAACATTGACGTATAAAATCCCATAATCAACGTTAATCTCATACCATTATCTAAACCAGACATAATATAAGAGTACGTACGTTTTTCCCCAACAATAGCTCTGTAAAGCATATACCATAGTTATCATGATTCGCAAATTAAGGTGAAATTAAAAGCTTATCACGAGTACAGGCATGCTTTATACGAACATCACTTTAACATATAACCTAACCACAACTTTTGATAGTGTGTTTTCCATAAGTTTCAACACTCTTTTCATTAAAAATGGATTTTGGTACCTCGTACCATTTATTTTATATATGTTTTTCCGCTGAAAAAAAAAAAAGAAGAAAAAACTCACTTTAACATATATAACAGTACCACCATTAACCGCTTCATATATGAGCAAACACGAATTAAAGCAAGGTCTCTTACTATCTGTCATCTCTTGTTGGTTAGGAGGTGACATCAAATTGTCCTAAGTTTTCATAAATTTTGTGAATTAAGTTTATCAACCGTGAATGCTTTATATTTCATAAATAAATTGTGAAAAACGGGAGTTTGAATTTTATTGTCTGTGTGAGATTTTTATTATTAAGTGTGCTATAAATAATTTGAAAAGCGTAGAGATACTGTAGCGCAACACCACCAAACACCACCACTTTAGATATCTGACTTTCCCTACTTTGATTTTTTTTTTTTCTTACTTTTCCTAATTTTTGCCGTAGCCGTGGGTGTACAAAATTGGAGTGCGACGTGGCATCAATCTAGTCAACGTTTGGGAGAATATTCAGATTCAATGCTGGACAAGAAATAAAGCGTGTCCCCTTTGTAATCCTTCAAAAAGGTTTCTCTATCCTAACATGTCGCGATGGTTGAACTAGCACAAAAGTATAGACGGTGGGATCAGTGAATTCGCCAGAAGGAAAAAGAAAATTGGAAAAAAGTTACAATTTTTCTCTTTCTCTCTCTCTGAAATGCAACAATGATCTAAACTAGGTCATCTTTCAGGGGTTCCTATGGAGACAAAGGTTGTTGCAGTTTCAGACCTTTTCCTTTATCATCACTGTACAACCCCTATCCTCACCATTCATTCCTCACCTTTCAGTGTCGTACCAAATTGCATGGCCTCCTATCGTGTCATTTTTTAACGATCCACAGTTTTCCTTTAACAATTCTCAACGTGATTTCGAATAACTTTGCTTTTTCTCTTTTGCTATAATTAATCTTCTGCGTTATTTTTCGTCTTCGCTCCATTATAATTTAACTATTCTGCAACTATGCATATGTTGAAGTCACAAAATGTTAACAACACTGATCAGAGATAAACTTTATGTGCTGTCGTGCTACGACTCCCTGCTTCGAAAATGTAAAGTAGAAACAAGTCTATTCGTACGTACCAATTTCAAAAATCTCGCATGCCGCAATTCTCTTCAAAATTCATTTTTTTTTCTCTCCCATGAATGAGTATAATAATATCGTGCTAAAGTTATTGATTTGTGTATATTTTGGAATTTGTATAAATAAATGCATTATACATATCGTTTTAAATCAATAACAATATAAAGCTTTTATAATATAATATAACATAATATTCAAATTTAAATTTTGATGAATTATGTAACATCACTATTATTATATGACAATATTTTTAATCTAAAATCTTTAAATAATAAATTTATTAATTTTTATTCTTATTTAGTATTTAATTTTATTTTTTTATCTAATACAAAATTTTGACTCAAATTTGAATTATTTGCAACAAATTTAAAGTATATTTGTTAACATATATTTAAAAAAAAAAAACATTTACGAAGATTAAGAATCTGTTCTGTAAAAGAAGAGCACTAAAATGGGTAAAACTTAGCCTCTAATATACTGAGATCAGGTTTTACCTTTTGGACGGTTATCCTATGGTAGGATGTAAATAGTGTTGGTTCGGTAGACCAGGAATTCAAAATTTAGTTTGAACGACATCATAAAGAAACAACACATGACATGTTTCATTAATTTAGCCTTACACTATGATATAAGAAAAAGGAAAAAAGAAAAAATAATAAAATACGAGAAAATATAAAAATACAGCGCTATGTAAATGGTATTTAAGTTAAAGTTGTAGAGATATGAAAACTGAAAGAGAATAATAGGAATAAGAGCGAAAAGAAAAAAAGAAAGAAAAAGAAAATAGTTTCGTCCTGATGTGATGATGAAAGAGAAAGATAAAAAAGAAGTGAGCTGAGTTGTGAGGCGTTAATTGGTTGAGAGAAGAGGGAGTCGAGTAGTACAGAAAGTTGAAGCAGAGGCACGGGGAGAGAGTTGTGACGATAAAGACACATTGGCCATACCAAGGAGACGCACATGGGGGCAACTCAAGCACCTTAACGCGTGTCACTACCCCTTAACCACTTTACTGGGACCACGCACTCCATTCTCATTCCACGCGTAAGCTCTCTATTCATCTTCATACTGCCACAACACACACACACACACACACAAACACTTCTTCTTCTTCTTCTTATTTTTATTTTTATTTTTATTATTAAAATTTCTGGTATCAACTCTTTTATTTTTATTATCATCCCAGATATAATAAAAATAATAATAATTTGGTTATGTTATAGATATCCAATGAGCATGTGATGTTTTGTGATTCGTTAGCCGCCACGGTTGACATCGCCCACACTCAACATCCATTCCAGATTTACATATTTTAGCGTCCGTTAGTGTCGCTGTGATACATAAATGTGATTGGTGTTACTACCGCATAGGGGTGGGGGTTAGAAGTTAGTAGGGAAAAGTTACCTAATATGGTGAAAGTGTCTCCCCTACAAAGAGGAAAGACAAAGGGTGGTTGTCAAAACGAGAGAATAGGGTGGATTCAATGAACCATGACCCGAAAGCCAGAAAGTGCATGGGGAATTCGTCAACAGTGTCAGGAGCCATGGGGCACTCATTGGGATGGATGTTTACTTCTTCTTCTTCTTTTTTTTCTTATTATTATAATATCCTCACATCGTTTTCAGTCCAAAAGTGAGTAGCGGATGTGTTTTGTCATTTTTCCATTTGTGAGGGGGAAAGTTGGGATTATGCTAATGGTGGGTACAATAGACATATTTGTTTTCAGTAAAATAAGATAAGATGCCTCGTCAAGTTTACCACAGTTTATAACTGGATTTAAAGTAAAGATAAAGGTGGTGCTGCTACGGTAACAAAGGATAAGGATGAGCATGGTCAGCAGTGAAAATAAAGGAAACACAGAAAGAGATTCGCTCTTAGGTTTATATATATGTATTCTGCAAACCAGATCAACTTCATCTTCTGCTTAATTAATTAATTCATTCATTCGCCTTTTCTTTAATGGACAATGGATAATATATGCCAAAGAATATGCGCGTGGCACGGACGGGATTCCCTCCCTCATGCTTTTGAGTTGTTTTCTCAGTCTAATAATTCTCACTTTAACTAAACAACTCAATCAACTACTCTTAAAAAGCGCTTAAACAAGTGGGTGTCATGTTTATCCCGACACCTGCACCCCCTGTTTCCCATCTTCCAACTCTCATTCACCTTCCTCATCACCATTTTCACTTACACTCTGCATTCCCTTCATTCTGGAATATCATATTTCCTTAAACTCACTTCAACGGATCTCAACAAATTATATCTAATTACAACCACTTACTCTGTCTAATCTTATTCCCACCTTTTTCTTTTCGATAATTAATTCAACTAAACATACAGTGGTCCCGTTTTCATCAATTTTTTGTTTCACCACATTGCATGGAGTCATGACATCCAACACAACAACTCACACACATGACCCTTCTCTGTACCAATTTTTACCAACATCGTTTTATTATCACTTTCCTCTCCACCACCTTTTCTATGCTAATACTATATTTATGATACATATGATGCCATCTAATAATCTGTGTTATCAAACACATAAATGTGGAGCCTGTACATGTTGTTCCAATTTATATGCCTCCCCTTCATGCATACATAAATATATGGATAATGATACGATGATAAGGATATGTGCATGTGAGCAATGTCATCATCGCGAGGTCAATTTTGTTTGTGTTGTATGCGCCACACACAGTTCCCCTCCATGTTTCCCTCCTTCCATACTAATCCATTTCACGCTTTGGCCTCTGAATACGTGCTTAATTTAATTAATGTCAGTAGGCATCTCTTTTTAATAATGTAAAATCCAGTCATATTTTTGTGCAACTTAAACAACGGGTTTCCTTCTCTCATTTTTTTATTAAAAAGTTTTCTAGCTATAGATAGACCTAGTTTTCAACAACCCTGAATTGCGCCATAATTTGGGCCATTGTCTGGTTTTCGGTCAGCTGTGACTTAGCTTAATGGAGCTCTAACTTCAAGATTAATCAAGGGACTTGCCTCACGCACCCTACCCTGCACGACCCAATCACCCCATAACGCACCAACCGAAGCAGTGTCATTGGTTAAGGGCCAAGGAAAGGTTTATGTCAGCGCGTGCCTCTGTGTTAGAGAAAGTAAATCGCAATCAACCAAACCCAACCCCATTGGTGAAAAGATGCAAAGGTTGTACAGTGAAATACTAGAAGAAATATAAAAGACAAGGAAAAAAAAGGCATAAAGAAACCGAGTGCCGAGCTTTCGATTGGAAGGCAAAGCCCTAGCTAGTCGCTTTCCTAAAAAAGCTTCACATTTAACCACGAAGCACACACACATGCAAACATAAAGGTTGGATTATTCCCTATAGTTAAAAGCAAGAAATCTCCACACAGCTAAGTGAGTATCTTGGAGGGAGTTGTATAATAATCAAAGATTCTGGCTATTACTCTGATTGTTTAAAGTTTTTTAATCCCTTAATGAATTCCGATTAAAGAAGTAGCAGACGTACGAAACGTGGCAGGTGGAGTAGTGGGGATGTGGCGTTTCTACGTCCTTCGATTCCAATTTAATTCACACTCTTTAAGGGATTCCAAGCTGGCTGTGTCTTTCGTTCTGTAAACTACCACTGGGCTAAGCACATGCTTCCCACTCATGTTCTTGTTGTTGTTATCTAATCTATTCCTTCTTTTCTTTCTTTTCTCTTCCATTAACTAATGTCTTACCAGTACAAGTTAAAAAAACAATAAACACAGACCAAACCTATTCAAAATTACGTTAACAGCAGCATTAAAAGATTATGGAGCAGTGTAAAATAAACCTTCATTTTAACATCCTCAACCAATGTCTTTAATAAGAACATGATAGTATATAGTGATTAAAAGACAGTGCCATATTTGGGACATGTGTTGGGTACAAAAAATAGCCGGGTGTCCATCAAACAGATATGGAATCTGATGGCAAAATTACTTAGTTTGATTTATCAGGTGTCCTTTGATCCCAAGACAACTAAACAAGACTTCTCACCCGCTCTTTCTTGTACTATTTTATTTTCGCTTTGCGTGATGCATACCAATGTTTCGTGGTCCTTGTGCTCCATCACCTTCTTATTTTTTTTGGATCGTATTATGAAATAAACTTTTTAAGTCTGATTCAAACTCATCAAATTAGTTTGTAAAAAGAGATTTACGTTCGTTTATTCGTTGAACTAGTAGTTTGTAAGATAAGATTTACTTCCACTTATTTATTGTGAATTGGTTTTATCTTGGATATATTTCAGTGGGACAGCGTAACGCAACCCGGTGTTACTTTACTTGAAGCCTTGAATTCAACCACCACGTAATGTGAATGGAGTATTATAATATAGTGAGCTTAATTGACTTGAATTGGAGGAGATAAGGTAGCAGTATAAAACTAAATCGGGATCAGTGAAGCCCTGTTTTGTGTGCAGTTTGCATTTGGCAAAATAAAGAGTCCTTAATTTACTTGTTTTGACAACTGAAGAGAGAAACCAAAAGAAAAAAGAAATGAGAGGCCACGGTGACGGAGGAAGTCATGTAAGACTTTTCTTCTGTTTACTGCAATGCGTGGAACACATGCATGTGGACATATATTCTATATACGCAGACTTTTAAGGAAATACGTGAAGGTGAGAATTTGGAACAGATAGGGGAAGCGCAAAAGGAGATGAGACAATGTAGGATAAGGTCACGCGTTATGATACTGTCGTATCTCAAAAATGTAAGTGGCTGAATTAAGTCCCAAAGACAGTGTTGCTATGTTTTTCAAATCAAATTTTACATCAAAATGTTAAGGTAGTAATTACACGTGTACAGGCTTTGGTGTGATGGTTTTGGTGGTACCACGTGGGTTATCCATAATGGTGGGTAGGGTGCATTTGCATGGTAGGATTTGGGTGCCATGGCTATCAACGTTGAGGAAGTTGTTAAACCCTCGACAACAACGAATGACTGACTGGGCCTTCACAGGCCCAAAATGGATACCACTAAGTCACGGGGCTTCCCCTACACCTCCAAACAATTTTCTTTCACCTTCAAAATTTTTCAATTTTCTCACGGTACTCCTCTGACTTTTACAAATAAAAATTAATTATTATTCTCTCTCTTCTCTCCTGTTTATTCAGTGTCATTGCCCTCATTCCGCATAACAAATCTAATAAATTATCAGATTTCGAAATCTGATAGACAAATATGAAATTTTTTTCCAATTAAAGCAAAATATGTTTTTAAAAAATACAGAATTTCAAAATCTGATACACAAAAGTGAAATACATGTTAAATTAAAACACAAAAGTGAAATACATGTTAAATTAAAACACATTGGATTCCAAAATCCGGTTAAAATAATTATCAGATTTAGAAATTCAATTAAAAAGCTTACCAAAATTCCAAATCTAGTTAAGACAATTTCAAAAATTTAAAACAGATTTTGAAATCTGTACATATATATTTTAATGATGAGTAATTTTGGAATTCCGCATTTTTATGGGAGTGCAGTAAAAGAAGAGTGGGGAGCAGAAGAGATACCCTCCAACAATAACTTATTGTGGGCCGAATTGGATATTTGGACTAACTCCAATTCATGAAACAGTAGTATTAAGAATGGGGAAGTTGGATATTTGCACTAACTCATGAAATACTATTATTAAGAATGGAATTTCTTCGTGCACCTCCAAAAGTTCTTCTAAACCCTCAAATACTTTTCAAATTAAAAAAAAAAAAAAAAAAAAAAAAAAAAAAAACTCTTTGACCAGAATTGTGCAAATCATCCCCAAAACCGATTCTAAATATCCATTTTCGGTGAACGTTTCTTCCAAATATCGACATCAATTGAAGGATGTGAGCTTAAAAAATTATTTTGACAATACTATTTATAAATAATTCCCACTTGACACCAATTTTTTTTAATAAAATATTAATTTATTTGAATATTAAATAAAAATAATAATGTAAAATTATCATCATCTGAAAAAAAAAATATATATATATATATATATATATATATATATATATATATATATATATATATATATATATTTTTCGAAGTCGATATCCAAAAATACATGACTTTCATCGATATTTGATAGGAACATTTATCGGAAGTCAATAATTTGAAGTAACTTTGGATGTGAAATCTGCATAACTCTAGTCAAATGAGGAAAGTATTTTTTTTTATAATTTAGATATTATTTTGGAAGCGTAAAAAAAATCTTAGAGGTGTAGGAAGAAAACTCGTTAAGAATTAACGTCTTTATTGTGATAAAAAAGCATACATTATGAATCTTACATCTAGAAATGGCAAAAATACTCGTGTCCGTAGATACTCGTGTCTGTATATAGTTACTATCCGCAGATATTTATTACCCGCGGATAGCGGGTAGCGGATATTTTAATACCTGCTTATAAACAGGTCGGATACGGGTATCATACTATCCGTACCTGTGGGTACCCGTTACCTGCAAAAAATTAAAATTAAAATTAAAATTATATTTTATTAAGTTAAATTTAATTAAAATTAAAATTAACAGTATATTTCATTATGTTAAATTTAATTATAATTAAAATTTTATTTTATTTATATTTATTTTAATAATTTTATATTAAAAAATTTATAAAATACATTTTTTTAAAAAAGTATTTGCGGGTATCGGGTATTCACGGGTATCCACGAGTTTTAAAAATATCCGCGGGTATTTTTTAAGCGGATACCCGACGAGTAAACAGACGGGTAACGGACGGATTTTTTTTTTGCGGATCGGGTTGCAGGTAGACACTATCCATGCTCGACCCGATCCATTGTCATCCCTACTTACACCTGGCTGCATGATTATTATATTTCATGATTTATAAATGTGTAAATTTTAAATGATAAAAATGTTTCACTCAACTCGTAGCGCATTAAAGTTTAGAGTGAGTGAAGCTATTTTAACGTTGTAAAATAGCATTATATTTTGCTAGCATATAAATACGTATATAATTGATATAGGATATTGATGAAACATTCAGTCATGCAAATATGAAATGATATGCTAATTAAAATGTCCATCCGCTTACGTTAACGCAAAGCCACAGGAATCAAACTTAGTTTGGATAATTCTTTTCTTATTTATTTATAAAAGAAAAAGTACATGTGGTGCATGACGATAAATAATTCAAGTTCTCATTAGTGTATCCATGTTTTTTAGATAGTAATTTATGTTTACATTATTTGTTTTATATATTTTTATTTGTCTAGGTTCTTGAGGAATTTAGATTGATTGTTGAAATTTTCTGTGTTATTTTTTTGGTGTGTCTTTAAAATATATACATTGGTATTGAATTTTGATATTTTAAAATATATTATAGAAATTAAAATTTCAACATTTGAAGAAACAACAAATGACAGTACAAAAAAAAAAGTAGATAATTTGGACTTCTCATTAAAACCAACATTTGATCGAATTAAACACTCAAAAGTAAAGTTTGGAGAACAAAAGGATGCAAAATCGTATTATTCTGTCCATAAATTCAGAAAACTAGAATAATACTCTTGAATAGACAAATGACCTTAGTTGTAATTAGCTAACTCTAGTTCCAACGGAAAGTGCTTGCCTAAATTATCTTAGTTTTTAACGTGTTTCAAAAAAATCCCACATTTGTTGAGCAAATGTAAAAGAGTGTAAATTATTGATCATTTGGAATCATTAGTGCTAAGGATCCAAGAAATAATTTTAGCATCTTTTACCTCTCATATAGCCAAGACAACTTCTTCTTTGAGTGAGTGTATTTTTTCATTCAAGTGACCCATAATCCTTTCCCTTTGATATACATTTTCAATTCAAATTCCCAAGCAAAATAATTCTTACCATTGAAGCGAACACAAGAATTGTCTTTCTAATGGTCAAAAGAATGAGTAACAATGTTATTAGAACGTAAAATAGGAAACCTAGAACTACGAATATAACTGTGAGCAAAACTACAACAAAGAGTAGTGCTCGAAACTACAAACAAAACAACGAACGGAACCACGAACAAGAATCATAAAACGAGGCCACATACACCACGAAACCATGAAGAAAAACTACAAAACTAGGAAAGTCTAAAGAAAGAAAAAAAATCATGCTTTAGGCTTATGCCATATCATAAAAAATGACTATTGTTCTTTCCATAGTATTATGAATATTTATAATAATTATTACTCAAACTTATAAAATATCCTATAATCTAAAATAAATAAAAAACCAATTAATTTATCGATTGTCCGACTAGTTCATATGATATCATAGAAATCTATACTCATAGTTACAATAAAATATTTTGTAATATAAAATGAGGGAACAATATCTAACTTATTGTTAGGAAATCATGAAGATACAAATTAATTTCTTATGGACAAACCATAACTAAACCATTTTAAAAGACAAAAAAAAAATAGAAAGGAAAATTAATGAAATTAATTTTTTATAAGTTAAAAATAAATTACAGATAAATTAAAAATAAAAATATTAAATTTATGCAATTTCTTTTCCAGATTACTGTATACATATTGAAATATTAAAACTTTTTTTTTCTCTCTCCTAGAAAATCTCTGGGAAAACTTATTTAAATATGTGTTGTACTCATATGAGTATATTTGATTACTATAAAGGACGAGGACAATATTAAATATTGATCATCGAACATTAATTGAATGATACAGATGAAGAAAATAACGTATCCAAACATTTAGTAATTATATGATCACTAATCAATTTTTAGATTTTACAATTTACATATAGACGTTAAAGGTAGTTACTTCCCTGATCAGTTTCACATTCTTTAATTTCAAAAATAAAATCCAAATCACACAATGCTGGCAATGGTATGAATGAGTATGATGAAGCCTTTTAACGTAAAGAAGAAGAGAGTCTCTTTGACAAATCGCGATTTAATTTTTTCTATATTAGTTAACACACGTGTATTACAACCTGGATTAAGCACTACCAAACTACTAATTATATAACTAGGTTGATTAGATTAAAAGCTAATAATAAAAAGATTAGAAGTGTATTACATTACACTGATACATTGAAAAAGTTGGTGACAGAAAATGAACATAGGAACGTGAATTTTTCTGAAAAACCAAAACTGTTGCGATGAAAAATTTGAAGAAAAATGTGAATTAAAATTGATTAGAGAGGAAAAATGAAGTGAAGTGAGTAGTGGTGGGAGAGTGGAATGCAAGAAAAGAAGGCATTAAGGAAGAGCATGGTGGGGACGTGTCCATTCATCCCTTTAATTGAAGGAAGCGAGGATGAGAGAGTGACATCACCAATCATTCCGAGATACTCAAAACAACTCTCAATACTCTTTTCTCTCAAATTTTCAAATCCACTTTCATGCTTCTATTCTCTTTCTCTTCCCAAAATTATCGCTCCAATCTGCATTCTACATTCCCAATTCCTGCATAATGGGTAAAGGTGCCGGTTGTTTTCCCAGCAAGAATAGGCCACCGCCGGTTGCCGACCACTCTCCTACTCCCTCCGCCCAGCCTCCCTCGCTACCGCCCAACGCCCGCGCGAGTCAACCCGACGCGCCACCACGGGAAGACACTGCGCGTTCGTCGTCGCTCCCCAGGGATGCGAAATTGAAGATCTTCATCGTCTTCTATTCGATGTACGGACACGTGGAGGGGCTGGCGAAGAGGTTGAAGCGAGGCGTCGATGGCGTGGAAGGTGTGGAAGGGGTTTTGTATAGGGTTCCGGAGACATTGCCGATTGAGGTGCTGAATCAGATGCGGGCGCCGCCAAAAGACGACTCCATACCGGAGATTGCGCCTGAGGATTTGGAGGCGGCGGATGGGTTGCTGTTTGGGTTTCCGACGAGGTATGGCGCCATGGCTTCGCAGATGAAGGCTTTCTTTGACTCCACTGGGAATTTGTGGAAGGGGCAGAAGCTTGCCGGGAAACCCGCAGGGTTCTTTGTCAGCACTGGGACTCAAGGAGGAGGCCAAGAAACTACTGCGTAAGATTTTTTTTTTTCTTTTTTTCATTTTTAGTTTCTTGTTGGTTCTTTGTTTTGTGAATGACAGTTCTATTTGGACCTTAATTGAGGGATGCCATTTGTATTGCCTAAATTTTACAGATTGTATGGAGAAATGAGTTAGTACAATCTTTTCAATGCATTAATTGATGTCTAAGACATTGATTTCTTAAGGAGAGAGAAAGAGAGAAAATTAGAGAGAGAATGCTATTGGTTTATGGGATTATCTAGGAGGTTCATTTTCAAGATGAGTGATGTTTTTCAGTTTCTGGTGTTTAATTTATGAGGAGCTTTCTTCAGGTGTCTCAAACAGTTATCTTAGGTTTTCATCTGCTCAATTGTTGAGAAAATGTGACTCAAGAAAGTCTCATTGTACTCTTTTATTTGTGTATTTATGGTTCATTCTTCATCTAGATTGTCAAGTACCAGCTCGATGAATTCTCAGTCATAACGTAGGGATGTTTTCTAAATTCAAAAGGTTGTTACATAAAGTTCAGGGTAATATGCAGATTGCAGTGCTTGCTAAGGAAAAAAACACATTGTGGCAAACTTTTTTTTTTTTGAAAGCAAATAAGTCAAAATTGAATGTGAATTTGTGCAAAGGTATTGATGATAGACATTGCATATTCTTCTTTACACGAAACAGATTTTATTGCACTTGATGATGGAAGTTACAGTAGTTTCTTAGATAATATTGGTTGAAAAGGCACATAAAAAAAATTACTTAGTTTTGTGCCTTTTTATTGCAGTTGGACGGCAATCACTCAGCTGGCACATCATGGAATGCTTTTTGTTCCGATTGGATATACATTTGGACCAGGAATGTTCAACATGGAATTCATCAGAGGTGGTTCTCCATATGGTGCTGGAGTGTTTGCCGGTGATGGCACAAGAGAGCCAAGTGAAACAGAGCTAGCTCTTGCAGAGCATCAGGGCAAGTATATGGCTGTTGTAGTGAAGAGGCTGGCCAAGTCATGATAGTGTTTTCATGATTTCATTCTATTCTTGTTCGTGTATTTGTATTTTTTTGACCTTTCTTTGTTGTCAAATTGGTTCTGGCATTTTTACCATTGCATTGTGAGGAGGAATGGCAGCTCTGTTCCACTATTGATTCTATTTGGATTGGGGATTCCCATGTTGTTCTGGGTCTGCATTGTTTCTGGAAGCTGTAGATGTTGATAGAGTTACGTCACATAATATTGTGAATTTGTTTATCTTTTTTTTTTTTCAATTCTTTCTGTGTGCCTCTTTTATACATGAATGTGTATTATGACTTGGATAATAAAATTCTTATAAACTCGGGATCTTTTAGACTGGATAATAATTTATTTGCTTTGAATTTGTTCACATATTGCTAATTCACCATCACCATATTGCTAACAAACTTTTTCTCACTAACTGGTATGAGTTATATGAATCCAGTGAACCATAATCTTCTACTGAGATGTAGACAAACCCTTGTAAAACATAAAGAAAAAACTTCAGATCAAATATGCACCTGGGAGAGTGGAAAGGAGAAAGAAGACAAATATAAGAAAAAAAATAGTTCTTTGGATCAAATGAAAGTAAAAATAAATTTATACAAAGTTTCTAAATGATTTAATTGACATGAGAGATTTTTATTTTGTATATTAAAATAGATAGAAAATAATTTAATTTATTGAATTATTATTTTAATATTTTGTTTGTATTAATTTTATTATAATAGAAAAAGGTAAATAATGATAATAATAATAATTAATTATATATTGTGAGGAAAGTTTAAACTGTAAAAGTGTTTTGTTTTACGCTTTTTTATAATTTTTAGTTCTCAATTGGTATGTTTTTTTTTTTCATTTCTTATCTTTCCCTGCTTAAAAATAAACAGGTAGTGTTATTATTTCTATGATTTTTCTTATTTATATTGTCATGTAATTCATTTTGATTATGTTACTAGATATTAATTCTTGTTAGACCGCTCCGAGATTTTTTTTTAGTTTACATCAAATAAGAAGATTTACTCAATAAGAAGATTTGAAAATACAAATTTTAATTGTTTGTATCTCATTATTAACACTGAACGGTGTGTATTGTTTACCATAACAGATGTTATATTTGCATCATGCATAACTGAGCCATAATTAATTATGTGTTTATTATAATAAATTATGCATATATATATATATATAATAATAATAATAATAATATAATTATTTTAAATTAACCTTAAGAAAACAAATATAAGAATATTTTAATAAATGATTAAATTAAATATTTAATTATTTTCTTTTAACTCGTATCAATCACTTCATTTTCCATATTTTCAATCATCTTTTACTCAATTTGTTTAGACCAAACAACTAGATTGTCTCCTCTTTTCTTCCTCTTCTTGACAGCTGTACGGTTGATCACAGAAAGCTGGAGATGCGAACAAACGTGATTTTTGGACCTGATTTATTATACGGTGATAGATGGTTGCACAAAATCACAAACACATGTAGACCCACAGATTTCGGATTTATGCACCCCAGTCCTTTTACTCTTTCTTTATAGGTTATTCCCCTTTCTCCAACCTACTTCATATTTTAGTCCTTTTAATGCAATTCATTTATCTTTTTCACTGAAGGTTGCGTCATGTAGCTTCAATTAATCACTCTGCCACTACTCTCTCCAGTAAATTGAATACCAACCATATTAAGAAATAAGATCTTGTCCTCCACAAATCACCTAAATGGATTCTGATTCATTCATGTAACTGTAAACAACTAGTAACTAGTAATATCGTAGGATATTTATAAGTATTTGGATAATCTTCTTTATTAATATTTCTATACAAAAATAAAAAAATATTTTAATAAACTAAACTAACTTACAAAAGTATAATTTTAGTGAAATTATAACATTTACAAATCAACTCACAGATATGTTACCCATAACTTCAAAATGCTATTTTTTATTTTATTTTGAAGTGTTTAGGTATGATATCTTAAACATTTTAATCTTAGGCAGTATCCTATCAGAGTCAGACATTCAAAACTTCATCATTGATCGATTTTGTTTCCAATATTTCTCATACACATTAAACATTTATTATTTTAAATTTTAAATTATATTATATTTTTAAATTATAATACCTTTCAACTTAAACTATTGAAATATCACCGCGGTTACGAGTTTGTTACACTATTTTTAAATTTAAAGTAAATCCTTTTTTATTTTATGTTCTATCAAATCTATTATCTATACAAATATGATTGTTATAATATTCTCAAATTTAGATGAAATGAAGTATTATTTTAATATTAATTTAGTTATTACAAGTATGACAAATTTACTTTGTAGTGATGTGTGACATAATTTGTTAAAAAAAATCACATTAATAAAATAATATTAAATTATTTTTCAAAATATAATTTTGTTTATTGTAGTATGTGAAATCCATAATTTTGATCTTTATTTTTTATAATTTGAATCTTGATATTTTACATTTACAAAATCTACAACATTACAAACTGTACAAAACACTGAGAACAAAATCATAATTAAGAAAAAAGAAAAGGCATTAGACAATTACCATTTCATAGAAATCTGATGGGTCCCTGATTGATGAGGTGCATACGGCACAATTGCTCTGTATATAAACCCAACCGATCAGAGTTTTGTTGTATCAAAACTTTAAGCAGAGAGATTAAGGAAAATCAATAGAAAGAAAATGGCAGACACACTTTCTGGGTTGAGGTCTTTGATGGCTACTCACTCTCCTCCACTCGATGCCTTAGTTGTACCTTCTGAAGATTATCACCAGGTACATGATCCTATCCCTGTAATGTTATTAGATCCAAAATGTTCACTATTTTCGATTATTTCCTCTAATACCTTCGATCTTTCCTCTTTAACTTGATATCTCTTTTGCTATGATGTTTTGACTTTGCAGAGCGAATACGTATCTGCACGAGACAAGCGCCGCGAATTCGTTTCCGGCTTCACTGGAAGCGCTGGTTAGTCTCTATCTTTCCGTTCGGCTTTGCAGAGCTAATCGATGTATTTCAGTTCTGCTTTATTTCTTTATTGTAGTAGCTTCCTTCAGTTTAGTTTAGGGTTTAGGTTTCGTCCTATTTTCGTTTCACTGCCATAGGAGGTTCAATGTTTCGCAGCATAATCGTGAGAATTGTTTCTATAATCTTTATACAGAATTACGGTTTTTTCTGTTGTCGTGTCTTCTTTTTTTTTTTTTTAATGAAATTCAGGCTTAGCACTTGTAACAAAGAATGAAGCGCTGCTTTGGACGGATGGGAGATATTTTTTGCAGGCTAGCCAAGAGCTTAGTGCTCAGTGGAAACTAATGCGTATTGGTGAAGATCCTGCTGTAGATATCTGGATAGCTGATGTGAGTGACCTTGCATTAGATAAAAATATATATATGTGGGAATTCTTTATGGTGTACAATATGCATACGGAATGGTGGGTGATGTTTGTACAATATCTGTAAAAACCTTAGTTTCATTATATAAATATACACACAACACACATATATTTGTTTTCAAACAGATGTCAAAATCAGTAAATTGAAGGTGGATCATGCATCGTGCACTCCAAGCACTAAACACTCATCTTTTTCCCCCATTGTTGATCAAGTAAATGATAAGAGTAAAACTTTGGCATATTATTATTTACCCACGACGTGATAGCATTTGGAATTATTGGCTTAGTAAATTTATAACCCGGCACTTACCACTTGTATATTCTTTATATCTTCATCAGGTTGTAGCTGTTATCAATAAGCTTAAAAATATGAAGTATTTATACTTAAAAATCCTTTCTTATTATGAAAGACATTTCTATTTAGTTCTGGCTGTCTGGTTTGCATTACGCACCATACAATCTATATTACTCACATTTGATTAATTTATCATCATGTCTAAAACTGGCAGGAGGAAGCTATAATTTGGTTTACATCCCCATCTCAGCATTAACCATTACAGAAACACGTTTTCATAATTTACACATCTAGGCAGCCTAACAGCGTGTAATTATGTATTGTTTAGGAAGAGCTGACTTAGCCTGCACTTGCATTAGCACTCTTAAAAGTAGAGGTTGGACGCAATTTAGAGAAATTATACTGTTTGAAAATTTCAACATTGTATTTATCAAGCCAAAACCTAAACCTACTCTTTTTGTGAACGATGATAATATACCAGATCAGTCTTGCCATGTCCATGAATTGCTTCTGAGCAAATCATTTTCTATTCATGTTTCATAACAAGGATGTATGTATTATTTTACTGTGGTATATTTATAATGACGAGTCTTTCCTTTCACTAGAACTTGCCAAAAGAGGCATTTATTGGGGTTGACCCTTGGTGCATTTCAATTGAAACTGCTCAAAGATGGGAGCGAGCTTTTTCCGAAAAACATCAGAAGCTAGTTCAAACCACAAAAAATTTGGTAGATGAAGTTTGGATAAATCGACCGCAGGCAGAGATTAATGCTGTTATTGTACATCCACTGAAATTCGCAGGTCGCTCTGTTGCAGATAAGTTAAAAGATTTGAGAAAAAGGCTTCTGCAGGAGCAAGCCCGCGGTATAATTTTCACAGCACTTGATGAAGTAAGTGCATCCTCTTGATACACTGTTACATCATCTTTTCCCTTGACACAAATGTTCTCTGAGTTTGTGGATATTTTATTCTGCATTCAATTTTCATACCTTTTAATTCTTGAATTTGTAACTTTATTTTAAATTTTAAATAACGTGGCTACAATACAGGTTGCGTGGTTGTATAATATTCGTGGAAGTGATGTGGCTTACTGTCCTGTTGTTCATGCATTTGCTATTGTGACAGCCAATTCTGCTTTCATTTATGTGGACAAGCGAAAGGTTTCCGTTGAGGTCAGTTTGAGTAATTTCTGTGTATCAGCTATGAATGTATTCCAGACCTTGTATGCTATAGCTCTCCATCTATAAGTTTAAAATATCTTTTAGAAATGCTTATGTAAGAACTTATGCAAATTTGCTTATAGATAAACCAATCAAAGCTTATCTTATGAAGGAGAAACTAAATTTATTTTTGTTATTTTATTTAACCAATTTTAGCTTATGGGAGAAACTCTTTCTAGTTTTTCTTATTCTACTGTCCTAGAAGTGCACGTGTAGAAGATTATTCAAACATGCTTTATATCAAGTTAATATGTGTATATGGTACCAAAAACATGATAAACAATTACTTTGCTCCTGTTTGTTTATATAATCTATTCAGAAGGCTCAATACTTCTCATCTTAGCTAATCAAAATGTACATTTCATGGTCAAATTATATCAAGTTTTATTTACATTGAAGTATTAATATAGGTCTATTTGGACAGTATTACTTTGGCTGATGATCTATTTATCCTGACATTGGGAGAGGGAAATTTAGAGAAACGAAAACTCAATCAAAAATTGTGATTTGTGCCAGGTTCAAGCTCATTTAGTGGAGAATGAAATTGAAATTCGAGACTATACAGCTGTAAGCTCTGATGTGACGTTGCTTGCAACTGATGATCTTGATACTGTATCTACGGTCAAGAGAGTAAATGGTGGACATCAAGCAGAAAAAAATAGCAACAACCTCATATGGGCTGATTCTGGTTCATGCTGTTACGCACTGTATGCAAAGTTGAACCCTGATACAGTTCTGTTGCAGCAATCACCTTTGGCCCTTGCAAAAGCTTTAAAGGTTGTATACTTTTATAATCTTAACAAAGATCTTTGGCTTTTGGTGCATCTCAGAAGTTTAGTGTGGACCTTTTTCAAACCAACCTCGCACAAAAATTTAGGAAGTGTGAATTGGATTCATATGTAAGGATGAATATATGCAGGATTGCTAACAGATTTTGTCACTTCATTTTATTATTTTAGAAGGAAATTGAGAAAAATAAGCATCAGCAGTTGATTAAATAAAAAATTACATTTTGGAATTTTCACCCATTTCAGCACTTGAAACATAGCTTATTTTTTTATTACCAATACTTTTAGAACCCGGTGGAATTGGATGGGTTAAAAAAGGCACATATTCGCGATGGTGCAGCGGTCGTGCAATATCTTGTCTGGCTGGATAAGAAGGTTTGCATATTTGGATTCTATGTCTCAATATGTTCATTTTTTGGATTCTAAGTTTTAATTTTTGTATTTCTCATTTCAATTTATTCTGAGGCGTCAGATAATGATACACAAGCTTGGTTCAATGTGCAGATGCAGGATGTTTATGGAGCTTCTGGGTACTTTTTGGAAAAGGAATCTGCAAAAAAGGAGAAGCAGCTGTAAGTTTCTTCTCAAGAACTATACTCACCTCTAACATGCTTATTATAATATACATTTGTGGAAGCTGGGATAAGGTTGACAAGTTCGTTTATTTCTGAACGGGGAAAATCATATCAGATGAAAATTTTCTCTATAAAAGTTCTGGCAAAACTAACATCGTGAAATAAGTTATTTTGACCTTTGTTAAAGTAGGTTTTAAAAGATCATTGAAAATGTTGAGAGGCTGGGCATATCTTTCATAGTAATTAGCTTCCTGTGCATCAGTAAAAAGCTAAATCATAAGGTGACTTATAGATCTTTGTTTTAACTTTGGCAGGCAGTCCTTGAAATTGACTGAGGTGACTGTAAGTGACCAGCTTGAAAGTTTCCGAGCATCCAAAGAGGTGGAGCTAACTAAACAACTAAGTATTTATTTGGATAAGCTTTTCTTAGAAGGTTTTGTACTAAAAAAAAGGATACCTATGGTTCCTAAAAATGTGCATTGCCCTCAATCCATTTTTAAGGCTTGGTTATGCACTATACTATATGTTCCTCCCTAGAATCTGATCAACCCACTGTATGCATGGTAATGACTGACCTTTTCAAGCATTTCTGCATATAAGCTGGACTTAAAATGTTGACCTGTTGGGTATGCACATGTAGGAAATAGGAATCACATTTTTTTTGTTCGCAGCTTCATTTTCTTGAGCACATAAAGCCATGAATTTGAACGGAATGAAAATAATAACAGAAATTCTTTCTTTCCCGAACACTTAATGTAACATGAATCCTGAGTTATTTTACCCCTATTTTCAGAATTTCAAAGGATTGAGTTTCCCCACTACTTCGTCTGTTGGCCCAATGTAACATGAATCCTAAGTTTTCTTACCCCTATTTTCAGAATTTCAAAGGATTGAGTTTCCCCACTATTTCGTCTGTTGGCCCAAATGCAGCTATCATTCATTATGGTCCAAAGGCTGAAGCATGTGCTGAACTTGATCCAGACAAAATTTATCTCTTTGATTCTGGAGCCCAGGTCTGTCTTATAATGAACAACTTGCAGCATGGTCATTTATTGTGAATTTTGTTCTTTTCACGTTTTGCAATCCTGATCTCTACCGTTGTATACTGATAACTGGTGGTTTCTCTGAAGTATCTAGATGGAACAACAGATATTACACGAACAGTTCATTTTGGCAAACCTTCAACTCATGAAAAAGCATGTTATACAGCTGTATGTGCCTTTTTTCTCTTTGCTGTTTTTGCAAGTTACTTAGTTTCGAAACTATAAGTACAAACCATTCACGCATTGTTTTATGTCTGGAAATAGAAAGGAAGAAAATAGGATTGAAGTACCAAATTTCCAAAGTTTCTTAGAGATGGAGAAATAAGGAGGGAACCTATTTTTTGTTGGACCTTGAAGAAAAAAAACTTCCCTCCCAAATTGATCGGGGAGTGGGAGAAGATCTCACTTGTTCAATTTTTCTTTTGTTTTAGCTTCTTAAAATATAAATAATTTATATATTGTAAAAGTAATTGAATAAAAATCAGTTTCTACTGTTTTCCAAGTGATAATGGTTTAGATCTCTGCTGAATTGGCTAACACTGTTATACCGTCATACTAGAAACTGATGAACATTATTTTTTCGTGTAGGGAGCATAATAATGTGTTCAAATGTAGGGTCCGAAGTAATATAGGGGCCCAATTTTTAATTTGACCATCGTTGAATTTCAAGTTTCTGTCCCTTAATAGAAGTGGACTTGACATTGAGAGCAAATTTTAAAATTATTCATTTTCCTTTGTTAAACGTTTTTCTGGTCAAGGAAATGTGTCTTTATTAAAGTTTAGTATTTTGTAAGTTACTCTATTAGTCAGTAATCAGATCATACAATCATATTTTGATGTCATCCACTTTTTTTTAAGTTGCCTCATTTGCTAAACTTTTTGCAGGTCCTAAAGGGTCACATTGCTCTTGGAAATGCTAGATTTCCTAATGGGACTAATGGTATAAATAAATAACCAATTTGTGTCAAATTCTATGATTATAATTGAGCAAGTTTTCATCTCACATACAATAACCTTGCAAATTTTTTCGTTTCTTTGAATTAATTTTAGGGCATGCTCTTGACATTCTTGCCCGAATTCCTTTGTGGAAAGATGGTCTTGATTATCGACACGGTACTGGTCATGGAATTGGGTCCTATCTCAATGTTCACGAAGGTATTAAGGAACTATCGGTATTTCTTTCTCTTTTGCTTATTTTGATTCCATATTCTAGTTTTCTCCTTTGCTCCAAGTCAGTACAAAATGAGAATTAAATTAATGTAATATAAATTTTGCAGGACCTCACCTGATCAGTTTCAGACCACAGGCTCGAAATGTACCGTTGCAATCTTCCATGACTGTTACAGATGGTTAGTATCATTATATCATAGCAGACCATGAAATTGTGATCACCACATTATTAGTATTATGGTATTTGATTGTTCTGAAGTACTTTCAATTTATTTACTGGTCATTTCAAAGACCATAATTGTTCGATTGTAATTGAATGCACGTTATAAATGACGCATCGAATTTGTTTTTCCAGAACCTGGTTACTACGAGGATGGAGAGTTTGGAATAAGATTGGAGAATGTGCTTATTGTCAAAGAGGCTGATACAAAATTCAATTTTGGTGATAAAGGTTACTTATCTTTTGAGCACATTACCTGGGTAAGTCCAAATACGTGTACTTGTTTTCTTTAATTTATTTCCGTGGGATGTTTATTTTGAAATATGTTGCACTTCGCTCAATTATTCCATTCGTCAGATTTTAATTCAACTGAACTAATTAGTGCTTTAAGCAATTTTGTGATTGTTGTTGTTGTTTTAGGATGATGCTTATACTAGAACTCTGTTATAATTGTTAGCTTTATTACAATTGATCGCATCAAATCTTTTTTTGATGTTTAAAACTCTGCAACATTTTATTTTCCTTTTAAATTATATTGCCAGTCAACTTTTTATTTTAATGAATCAGCGTATAGTTCATCAATGTTACCTATCTCTGAACCTTAGGCTGGTAGTTTGACCTTGGGTATTGTATAATTTAATTTAAAACCGCAGAATTTTCCTTGATTGCAAAACTGGTGGTATTTAAGTAATTCAACTGTCGGTTACTGACAATATAATACTATTTGTTATTGTGGTATTTTCATAAATGTTTGATGTTTCTTTTCCAGGCACCATATCAATCGAAGTTGATTGACCTGAAACTTTTAAGTCCTGAGGAGATTAATTGGGTGAACTCGTATCACTCCACATGTAGAGATATTCTAGCGCCATATTTGGATGAAGTTGAAAAAGGTTGGCTGAAGAAAGCTACTGAACCAATAGGTGCATGAGCTGCGTTTGGGGTTGGAAAGTTAATAACTTACGTTGCTTCATGGCCATTGTCTTCCGTATCCTATTAACTGTAATCTAAATTGGATCATGTACTCAAAAATCATAAACTTCTAGTACAGATCAAAGTCTACGAAAGTTCATTCTTCGATACCTTCTTGCTCCAGGGCTCGTAATTGGATTTAACCATTTTTACGGCGAATCATAGCTTTTCTGGGCACATACAACATTCTTACATAGTTATTCAAACGATGAAAATTTACAGAGGAAAGTTTCTTGATCCCAATAACATTTTCAAATAATACAGAACCCTTGATGCAAATGAAAAGTTTTACAACATCATGTGATAGTTTTTGTAAGAGAACATGATAGTTCTTCTTGTAGACTAGAACAGATGTTGAACACTTTCATCTTGATCCATAAAGAAGTTTTGGTAATCTTTATGTTAATGAAAACGGTGATTTTTATCTTTTTTCTTTCAAAAATGTCATTGATTTCTGGGTAACTGATTTTATTTGGACATTTTAGGCTTTTAAATGTACTCTAAGTTAAATTGATAAATCAATTCTAATCTATTAAATAAAAATTAAGCTTTTAAATTGTTTTTCGTGGGTTCTGAAGAATTCCATTCACTCGATTTAATCAAGAAATCTAATTTAACTTATCACCTAATCAATAAAAGTAGGTTTATTAGTTTACAAGGTCAATTAAAACATAATTAATCATTAATAGATTACACGAGTTAATCCAGAGAAGTAACTAAACAAACATGAACGCAAGCCTTATATAATCAAATATAGAGTTGAAATCTTCAGATCTTTGTAACTTTAAGGAAGCATTGCATCACTTAGCAACGATATTCTCATACAACCACCGCAAAATAATTAGATTAAATATAATGTCCGTATTCAATAAAAAAAGACATTCTGTCAGAATTTAAAAATTATATTTAAATTTTTTATTGTTTTTTTATTTGTTACCTGTTTATATTAGGAAGAACACCTCTCCCTTTTTTAATAAAAAACTATTAGTATTAGAAAATAACCAAAGCAATTAAATTTAAAAAAAAAAATAAAGATATGTTACAAAAACCTTTTATAAATATTCTTTTCGATTATAAACGAAGATGAAAGCGTCCATTTCTAGTTGGTGCAAGGTACGCAACTCCAACTCTTCAACGCCATTGTCCGTCATTGAATTCCCTGCAAGCCAAACACAAATTGCACTCTCTGTACAACCATATAATTTATGGTTTTAGACCATAATTGAGATGGTAAGGCATGAAAAGACCGTAAGCAAATAAAAAAAGTTAAAGATTATTAATTAAAGTAAATTGATTATTTTATTTAAAAATTTTCTAATCAAATAGTTTTTATTTTCTTTCAATTACTTAAGTCCGATTTTTTTTGTTATCTTATCTTTTTTCTTTTTTCTAAACATATATGCTTCTTCTCTTTTTAGTTCTTCCTCCTCCGCTAAGTATAAATAGTATGTAGAATACAAATATCTTTTAGTTTATGGAAATGTAAAATACTTCACATATTTAAGTCTATTTAATAAAAAAAAAACCCAACAACGAAAGAAAGAAAGAGAGATATGGTGACAAAAAAGAGAAGAAAAATAGAAAGAAAATAAGAGATAAAAGTTCCCTCAAGCAAGGAAATTTGGGTTTTGCCGTGCATTTTCAATTTTTTTCTTCAGTTTTAAGAGAAAAAGTCTGAACAATATAACCCCATGAATTTGAATAGTTTCATGCTAATTCATGCTAACTAAACAAGTTTCCCTTTTCTATTTCTTCACAGTTCTCTTTTGTTTATTTTTCCATGTTATCAAACCATGCACGAGTAATAGTATGCCTATATCTCAATCGTAAGGCAAGCAAGTAAACTTCCCATTTTTTATTCCATTTTCTTTTAAGGAGGGTTTGAATGTCCTTGTATACTCTAATAAAATAACACATAAAAAATAATACTTGTTCACTCTCTTATTTCTGATCATGAAATAGATCCTAGTAGTACACCAGAAGAGCTGTACCCATCGAGATCGTATAAAAAAGGGTTTAAATATTCGTTAATTTTAACCATGGGATAAAAAATTAATCAAACAATTTTATTATTGAAATATTATTTTATATCTATTATATTTATGTTCATCAAATCATTTACAAATTTTCATAATTTTATCTTTAAATTCTTTTATTTTTATCTCTTCATCTCTTAAAATAAACGATGTCATTTTCTCTTATACATTCCATCAAATCCATTAACTCAACTTAGTGTCCCTCAAATACATATTCTTAGAAAAGAGTGTTAGAAAATACACCACTATTATTTGGATTCGTGATGAAAAAATATAATAAATATCCTTTGAAATTTAAAATTTCTGTCATTTTTTGTTTAAAAATCATTTTAAAAAATTAGAGAAAAAAATTTCAATTTATACTAATTTTAATTTTAAATAATGTTAAACTATTAAATTTACTGAAACATATAATAATTGGTTATATAATTAAAAATATAAATTTGTGAAAACAGCATTCACTGATTTAGTCCAAGAGAGCTTGCTATACTCTTCTTCTCTAAGAACCCAGAAGAAGAAAAAGGGAATTTTTTCAACAAAATCACAGAGTCTTTGTAAGTCTTCTTCTTCTTCTTATTCTTTCAATTTTTCATTTTTAAAGAAAGCGTGTTGTTATAATATTTGACTCTTCTTTCTCTTTTTGGATTATTCAAACACTTACAATTTGTATTATCATTTTTCTACAATTGTGTTCAACAACGACTTTTCTCTAATAAAGTTTGTTGTACATATTCATATAACAAAATAATGAAAAACAAAAGCAGACTGAAAAAACAAGTCTATAATTATATTACGCCTAAATATAATAAAAGCAAAAATATTATTTCTTCTTATGTGTATCTTGGACTTTAACCTCCCTTATAACTCTATTCAGTTTTATTTTATTTTATTAAATTATAATTTTGAAAAGTGTTTTCAGAACTGTAAAAAACTGATTAAACATATTTTTAAATATGTTTGAAAATAATGTTTGAATGATATGAGGGTTTGTCTGAATGTTTTAGTTTATGAAAAAAAAAAAAAGTCCTGATGTATTCAGTCTTGGATGAAAATTGACTACTTGAAATTTAGCAACTTGAGAGACCCCTGTGGATAACTAGTGCATGAAACACAGATCTATTTAGGCGGCTATTTTTTACAATTATTTACGTATTTTTACTTTTATTAAACAAATGACTTGTAAACAACGACCTACCATTGATTATTTAAGGATTCAAACATTAAAGAGCTAGATAATAATAATTTTTTTAATTTTATGTTAGATAAGAAAAACTGTCTTTCTTAATTTAGTTATAATTATGTAGTTTTTATACGGATAAGGTATTTTCTTTTAAAAAGATAAACATATAATAAAATATAAATACAAAATTTAATTCATCTTACATACAAAATAAAAAACTCATTTTTATTTAAAATGACAACGGCCTCAAATAAAGCAAATTAACTTCAATATATATACATCTAATTCAAATAATTTACTTTTTCTTTATGTCAACTTAAAACATAGTAAATAAAAATATTGAATATTAAATATTTATATCAAGAATCATTTTGGAGAGTTCTGTTATTTTTATATATATATCATTGTGTAGTTATAAAAATATCATCACTTATCATAACACAAACCGAAAAAGATAAATTATTAATTCAAAAACTTGTTTGAGAATATGATTACCTATCATTTAAAAATAAAAGATTATTTTCCTAAGAAAAAAAAAAAGTTGATCGTGTTTTGTTCCCACTTGAACAATAGTAACATAAAGTCAGAAAAGTTTTTCCACGAGAGAGAGAGAGAAATTATTGTCATTTTTGCTTGAGGTAAAAACTTTGAATGATAAGAGATTTGGCCCACTTATCATTTATGATGTCAGTTGAGTAATGTCAACTGTTTGTTTGATGGAAAATATCAACACCAAAAGACATGCATCAGAGATACAGTACGTTATGAAAATTATACTTTTATTTCTATTTTTTTTATTTATTAATATAAGTCACTGATTCTTTAAAAAAAATTAATAATACATTAATAATAATCCACGTTATTTCATCAGAAATTAAAAATTAAGAATCAAATGAGGAGAGTGATATAATTGTTTACGTTAACAAGAGACCTTAAACTTCGAATTCTAAAATTGAGATAATTGCGAAACAGTGTTACATAGAGATTGAAGACTGGAAACTAGTCGAAGTGAAGTGGCAGGCTGAGGGAAGTTTTGCATCAGAAGCTTGCACATGAACTTCACACTCTTTCCTCATTTCACAAAGTGAATGATGAGAAGAACCAAACATACACAACGCTTTTTCTCCGCTCAGTTTCAGCTCCTTCACTTTCTTCCTCATGCCAACACCTTCTTCATCCACCATCACTCTTCTCACCACCTCCGCTACCTGTTTCCTTCCCACAACTCCTCCGCCCTCCTCCGCCACTCGCACCGCCACCCCAAGCTCCTCCGACACCATGAAAGCATTCATCTTCTGCTCAGCGTAAAGCGGCCACGCCACCATAGGAACGCCGTTCCGCACGCTCTCCAAAACGGAATTCCAACCGCAGTGCGTCACGAAACCCCCCGTCGCAGGATGTTGCAGGATCTCCGCCTGCGGGGCCCACATGGGGACCACAACCCCCATTCCCTCCGTCCTTTTCACAAACCCTTCCGGCAAGTAACTCATTGCAGCATCAACGCCACTCGCCACGTCGAAAAACGCGCCACTCGAGTCATCTTCGCAAGGTGGTCGCACCACCCAAACAAACCTCTGCTGGCTCAGCTCTAACCCCAACGCCACCTCCATCATTTGGTTCGCCGACATTGTCCCACCGCTCCCGAACGACACGTAAATCACCGACTCAGCCGGTTGCTCGTCCAGCCATTGCAAAACCCCAACCTTCTTTCCACCGTCCGGTTTCTTCTCCGCGCTTCTCACCAACGGTCCAACCGCGTACACCTCTCCCTTCGTAAACCGTCCCAAAACCCCATTCTCTCTCAGCGCCTTCGTCGCAGCGGGCTCCAGATCTTGCCACGTGTTCATCAAAATTCCATCAGCGGCTACGATCTGCTTTGCCGATCCAAGGTAACTCTCGTACATCGCCTCTCCCGGAGATAAAAACGGTTCAAGCGTGTCCCCGAACCGGACCGGTGTGCAGCCGGGAATCGAAAGTGGTTCGCGGCTTTCAGCGTGTGTTTCCATAATTTTCTTGTCCGTGTCCGAAAAATAAACTGTAACCGCAGAGAACCAGGCGCTGGTGGCGAAGTAAACGTAGGTTAGCATGCCGAGGTCACGTGCCATGGGCAAAGCTTGAAGACCGAAGATGTCAACGATAAGAGCTGAAGGAGGAGGAAATTTGTTGTTGGATGTGACGGAGGAGCGTAGAAATGGAAGGGACTCGAGCATGGTTAACTTGATTCGTACTGCTAAGGGAGGATTGGATGGTAGTTTGTTGGAGACGTCGATGGGAGGAACATGGACGATGTTGAGGGAACTAAGGTTGGATGTCTGTCGGAGAATCTGAGAGGTTGTGGTTGCGGAATCGGTGGTGACGACGAAGATGGTGACGTGGAAGGAGTGGTGTGTGAGGAGGCGCTTGCCTAGCTCCACCATTGGAATTATGTGTCCCATGCCGGGACTTGCCACAAGAACTGCATGTGGTTTTGATGCTACCATGTCTCTTTCCATTCAACCTTCCTCACTCTCACCTTCTAATATATATCTTTCCTCCTCTTTTCATTCTCACAACACACTTTTATATACAAATCAACCCTTCAATTTATATCAAAATGTTATAAATATACATAAGGTTTTCTTTCACATATGTTTATCTTCTTCTTTTTTTTTCTTATGAGACGATAGATAAAAATTAAAATAAAAAAAGTATGAATTCACAAATAATGTCATAAAGAAAACAATGTATCTTGTATCAGTATCGGTAATAAAATTTAATAATTAATAGTGTTGATAGATGTAAATTATTAAAATTGTATACATCAACTACATATTGATTTAATTCAAATTATACTAATTTAATCAAAAACATTAAACTCGTTTAACTACACTGTTCTAATTTTGAAAAAACAAATTACGATAACATATGTCTCCATAATAAACAAGTGATAATTTTATTTTTTTTTTATATCATCACATGGTTGATAGCAATTACAAAGTTTTAGATATATTTTTGATAATTTTATAATGTTTGAATATATTATAATTGATATATTGAATCAATCATAAAATTAATGAATAATTATACTAATTTAATCAAAATATTGTTAAAATAATTCGTACATAAAATTAATCAGCAATTATATTATTTTAATTGAAGTTTTATTTAGAAGTTGAGACCAATGGCAACTTAAATACTTGGTCCTTCTTCTACTTTCTAAGTCATCTTTTAATGACAAAGCAGTAATGGAGTTCTATGGATCACTCAGTTGACATAGGATCAGAACATTTACTTTCGTACATCCAATAGTTCCACATCTCTTAGGAGTTGACTCCAAGGATTGTTTAAATATCTCTTTATTCTTCCACCCTCTGAAGGTCGAGGCTCAAAAACGAATACATCAAATGTATTGATTGAATCTAATGATGACGCTCGAAAATATTTCAAAACATTTAATAGTTTCACATTGCTTAGGGATCGAAACCAAAAGAAGTTTAAATACCTCTCCATTTTCCCTCCAACTTTTTCCCTCCAACCAGTGACGAACCTATACATGTATTTGAGTGTGAGCAAATGTTCCCTGATCTTGTTAAAATTATAACTAAATACTTGAAAAAAAAATATTGTGTCTTTTCTAATCCTATATATTTATCCTCACTAATATAGAGTCTTAGATCCGTCTTTTCCTTCAATACTTTTACTTGTTATTTAAAAATGAAACTATTATATCCAAAACATATGTTTTAATGAATTTTTAAATTAATTATATGTAATTCTAAGAATTTTAAAGATTTGTTTTTATTGTCTTGAATTCTTAGTTCTCATAACATTTTTCAAGTTTAGCTAACGTAGATGCTTTTTTTTCATCTTTATCACAAATCTTCCTCCTTCAGAAAAAGAATCAATTATTTTAGTCTTTATCATAATATTTCTAATATAAATTTATCACTTCACACCTATTTAGAAAAAAGATAAAATTTATATTCACAAATCATAATTATCACATTGCAAAACATAACAAAACACATACTTTAATTAAATAAGCAACCATGCATAAACTCAAAACTTTACAAAATTTACCATAGACAGAAAAACACAAAATTTTTAAATTTCATAATTAAGGGTTATACTAATTTGGGAAAAATTTATTATTAAGGTTCATACCAATTTCATAAAAGAATCCCTAAAATCATAATTAGGGTTTATACTAATTTGGGATAATTAACATTAATCAAAAATCTAATATACATAAATCATTATAAGATATCTTGATACGTAAGAGATCATGCAAAAAATGTATATTTCAATTTTAATCTTTGTGTTCTTTAACCTTTGTTTTCTAATTTATCTCTTTATATTTTTTTTTCTCCTTACACATTTTCATAATAACTTATATATGAAAAGATCTTATAAAAAAAATTCTAATATCTTTTATAAATTAATATTTTCATTAAGTTTTTTATTTTACTTATTATTATTATTTTTCATAATATAAATTTAATATAAATAATATATAATTATAATTTAAAAAATATAAATATATATTAAAAAATTTATGGGAAGCCGTGGCTCTGTCCTAATATTGTTCCGCCAGTGCAGACAGTTGACCTTTGAAATTAAAAATATTTAATTCGTGCATAGAAATGAATCATTGAAAGCATTTATCAGCATTAATGAACCGACCGTTTAGTTTTTCCTACAAGAAAATTTAAGTAAATTTTCTTATTTCATATTTATATTCTGTTGTTTAAAATTTATTTACTTAATTAGTTTCAAAACCAACTTAATTTATATATATATATATATATATATATATATATATATATATATATTAGTTAATTTAACACTTGTAATGTTTTTCAGTGATATCCTTTCTGCAAAACCCAGACATTTAATAAAGATAATTTAGTTTATACATATACTCTCAGATAAAGCATGTACTAAACTAAAAGTTTTAGAACAGAAGAAGTAGAAATTGTGTCTTATTTTTATTTTTATAAATATTTAATTTATTTTATGTTGATTCAATTAAAATCTTTAAAACTTGTTCATTTAAGATATCAATAAAAAATAATTTAACCAATTGAAATAAAAAAAAATAAACATTCAAAAGTTTGAATTAAAAGTTAGTAAAAGATTAAAATCATAATTTGATCTATTTATTTTTTATGTTTCTCTATTATTTTTATGGTTGTATTCAAGGGATGAGCGATAAGCCCGGAATCAGAGGGTATGCGTTTAAAAATGTCGCACATGTACTGCAACATCACACTCGGGTTTAAATGAAAACCGAACACAAAACAAGTAACGTTTACTTCTATTTTTATTTTTAATAATTTAAACTTTGGTTTTCTGTTTTCAATGTTTTAGTTTCTATTATTAAAAAACTCTAATTTTTTGTTTCGTTTTAATTATTTTACGGTGGTTGAATTTTAGATTTTATATATTCATCTAAGACATCTTTAATAAATTATTTCATTAATTAAATATAAAAACATTTTAAATTGATAATTTTTGTAAAAAAAATAGCGAATTTCTCAAAATCTAAGTATTAAAATCTTAAAAATAGAGAGAAAGATTATACTTTAACTTTTTTTTTTTATACAAAATGTTAGTATATTTTTTTTTATTTAAATATGTAGCTGTATAAAAATAGAAAAACAAATATTGTTAGTGAATGTCCCCTAACTATATCAGAAAAAGTCTAACACCATTATGTATGTATTTGTAAGATTTAAGCATTTAGAAAATAGAAACATATGGTGGTAAATGTTAATATAAATTAGTAATGCCATGTGCATAACAAGTCAACAACTACTTATTTTCAATTTGTTAAACTTTGAGTCAAAGACAAACCTATTAGATGTGATCAAACCCATTATTAATTCACACTTAAGCTTTAACTTTAAAATGAGTGGTTAAAATCTTTGTTAATCACTGGTTAAACCCATTAGATGATATTTTTTTAAATTAGGTGTCAGTCATAAAGACATAATAGCTACAGGCATTATGTTTTCCATGACACTGTATCTGTATATATAGATTTCAGTTATTTTATAGAATTTATCATGGCTATAATAATAGTTTGTAAATTACTGTCAATAATGTTTAAAATCAATTCATTCTTTAAAAAAAATTAATAACACATGTATTTATGTTTTAACTTGTTGAAATATTTATTTTAAAAAAGAAACCAAGATATGTAATTTTTTTGCACTTTATCAACATCGAAAAGTTAGAATTTTCTAGGATTTGAATTAAAAAGAACCGATGTTGTATTTTATAAATATTAAATTTCACCTTTAATTAAATATATACATTAATATAATATTTATTCAGTACAAGTTAAATTAAATGCGTGATCTTATTATAACTTTCTTTTCAAAATATGAATTGTATATAGTAAAGTTTTAGCTTTTAATAGAATTTTTTTTGGGAGAAAACTAAAGTTCAAACAAAAGGAGTTTCTTAATTTGTTTTAATAAATAATAAGATTACGATCAAAAGATTTATCATTCTACTTGTTTTTTTATACAATAATGACGAAAATAATAATTTATATCACTTAATTTAAGTATAAAGAAACACACCTAAAAATAAATATAGTAACATTTTTGTAAATAAGTAAAAAAAGTTATGTTAGACTTTCATTATCGGATATAAAAAACATTATTTACGTCAGACATTATAAAGTTCGATGTAAACGATCTCTTCTTTGTAAGACAATAAGACATCCGACGTAAATTTCTTTTTATGTATCAAATTTAGAGTTTTGCTCCTAATTTCTCATTACACTAAAACATTGAAAATACTTTTGCGAGTTAGGATTTCTTCTCCTGCGACAAAATGATGGTAATTTGGTACTATAAAAAAAATCTTTAAATAGCAACTAATTTTAGGGACAAAAAATAATTGGTCACTATAGTGATTAATTTAGATATTAATTTTTAAACTACAAATTATTAGTTACTATTATGAATAAAAAATTATAATTAGTTTAGGAATTAGACTCTAAATTGGTCACTGAATTAGCTATCAATGTTTTGGTTATCAAAGAAAGTAGTGTCCAAATTGGTCACTAATTAATGTTAGTGATCAATACCTTTAGTAGCCAAAACATTAGTAGCCAATATTATTGACCAATTTAAAGTCTAATTTACAAACTAATTATATTTTTTTATTCATAATAGTGAATATTTCATTGACAACAAAATTTTAGTATATAAATTAGTACCTATCATGGCCAATTATTTTTAGTATCTAAAATTAATTATTATTTAAAGATTTTATTGTAGTGTGGGGATTCATGTATGCGTCATCGTTAGCTTTTGTTTCGTTGTGGTTGTTTACTACATAACTTAGTCATGATTTTGTATGAATGTCTCATTTATTTGTTGTGTTTGTCATTGTAAGAGTATGGCGTAATGGTAAAAAAAGTTTGTGTTTTTTTTCTTACTTTCATGAAATTTAAAATCAAAATCGAACTTCAGTCCTCGCCATTATTAATTTCTTAACTTGATTAAGTTTGGGGTATTGCGTATCAAATGAAGGGTTTTGATAAAATTGAAGAAGAGTTGATGAACAAAAAAAAAAAATCAAACGTAAGACAAAGGTTGCGCCACTCAGAAAGAATATTGAGTTCAACGAGTTCAAGGATATTTCAATTCTAAGGATAATGATTACCGTATAACTTGTATAACTTAACCTTCTTTTTATGAATATCTATTTTAAGTTTGACTTCTTTATTTACCAACTCTTCATCTACTTGATCGAAACCCTTTATTTAATATGAAAGAAGCTAAGAAATGCTTATTTTATTGTAGTTTTTTTAATTGTTGTACACCTTTTTACATTAGACCTAATAGTGTCCGATCTATATTGATATATTTATGTGAAATTTGTAGTAATATTTAGCATAAATTTACGTTTAATGTAATTTTATGTCATGTATTTTTGATGTAACGCAAATTTACATGTCCTACCATAAAGACAAACTTAAAATTGACGCAAGTTATACTAAGATCGTGTAATTTTAAAAAAAAATAGTATGTCATATTTTATCATTTACAATATCATAAGGAAACTTATTACACAATAATTTAAATTAATAGTAAATATTTTGTGAGATATGAATATGTTAAGAAAATATTAATCAAAACAAATAATAATAATTATTAGAGCAAGATGATGATATAGATAATTGAAAATTCATCAAGTCAAATAAATAATAATAAGATAAGATAAAAATTTAAATGAAGAAATAATTAGAACAAATCGGTGGAGGAAAACATTTATAATTATTCACCAAGTTTTGAAATTTAATCACTGCTTATCTATCTACATAGGAAATTTATTTAAATTGAGGAAAAGAAAATAAAAGAATAAGACAAAAAGGAAAAAAAAAAGAATTAGAATGAAAAGTTAGACTCTCTATATTATATCGAAGATAATTAATGAACATTTTGTATAAAATGTGTAGGATTAAAAAGAAAAGAAAGGAATAAATTGGATTTAATATGTGAAATTCCTGATTGAAAATTTTATTAAATTTGCATGTCCATACCAGTGTCATAATGTGTTACGTTGTTAATTATATAAAGAGCACATGTTATCAATTATGACTAATGTATAATTGATGATGTTAAGGTTTTTCTGTAACATTATACACAACATGAAAATAATCAATTACAATGGGAAATAGTTAGGTAGGTGCATCACAGTATGAAACATCAGTAGAATGAGAATTTAGACAACAACAATTAACTACCTCACTTTACTCTCATTTCTCAACAGAATGCGATGATAAATATTCAAACTAGCTATAATTAGGAGTGATAATGTGAATTACATGTATGGAAGGAAAAACCTACTAACAATTTGAATAAATAAAATTAGTTTAATAAATCTAAATATAGAAAAAAGTAGAAAAAGTTGTTAATTTAATTCTCCAACCAAAACAAATAATAGTTTAATTTAATTCTTCAACCAAAAATCTCCCAAACCACATGAACATCCCAAAAACCTGGTTGGTCGTTGCGAAAATTTCATGTGAAAACCATTGCAAGTAGCATACCATTATCATGAGACAAGCATCAAATCAACATTGATTGATTGGAATTGATACAGAATCCACTCATAACAGCAACCCACTCACTGTATACCAACTTCTTCCTTGAACCTCTTAGCAGTACCCTTCCAAAAATCAGAAACTATTATCTTAAATAATAATAATATTTTAATTTATTTATTTTTATTCATTTTTAACCTATCAATTCTATAATTCTTAAATTATTACATCACATTATTTAAAAAAATTAAAATAAATAAGTAAAAAAATTAATCAAAATATTATTATACTTTTTCAAATAACGTGAGAGTGTATGAATAAACCAAACAAACTGATGACAAACACTGCGGCATGATGCAAAGAAACAATTTGGTTGAGAAATAAGATTGGAGCTTAACTACCAACTAGATTTTATCGTCAAATGATTTCATTTTATGGCACGTGCTGACATATATTATTTATTATTTACATTGATAAACAAAAACTTTGTATTTATGGTCATCTATACAAATTAGTTAAACACAGCCATCTTAGCATATTGTTATGGGTCACAAGAATATAATTCATCCATTTAAACTCTAAAAAAGAAAATTCAATTTATTTAAGACATTTCACCGTTTCTAATTATTAATACTGACAAAATACTCTAATTGAGACTAATATAAAAATAAATTAACACAATTAGAAAAACTTATAATGTATAAAAATATGATAAAAATAAATGACACAAATAGTGAATAAAATATAAATAAAAGCACTTCAACACATTTAATTTTTAAAATTTAAAATGTAGGCCGTATAAATAACTTAAATTAATAATTAAAATTTATACATTCAAAATTATCTATAAAAAAATTAGTCAAATATAATAATCTAAATATATTATCACCTAATAAAAAAATGAGTTTAATTCATTTTTTAATATCCAAAAAATAAAATAAAAATATAATTCATCAAATACATTTAATCCTCTTCGTAACCATTATCGATTAAAAATTATTTTACTACAAATTTGACAAGCTAATAATTTAAAAAAATATATTTTATAAAAAATATAACACAAGATTAAATAAAAATATTTTCATTAATACATATATTATCTAAATATTTATTTTGTTATATATGATATGTTCCTTAATTTTGTAACTATAATAGAAAGTTATATAATAATTTTAGTTTTAAAAAAAAGTATATTTGTCTTGATAAATATTGTTTCAGTAGTGTGAAAATTATGTCAAAAATTTAAAATAAATATTTTTTAAATTTTACTCTTCATCATCGTCTATGTGTCATATAAATGTCATTCAGACTTCATAGTATAGGATTTGTTAAGGATAGTATTGTTTTCACACTTAACAAATTTTTTCACACATTTTACATTTCTTGTTTTATCTTTTAATATCTCTATTTAAAAATAGATAAGATAATTTTTTTGATGATCAAAATATTCTTAAGAATGGATTGTATAAAACTAGTATAAAAAGAACATTTTCCATTTTTTAAAGTTCACATATCTATCACTAAATACTCTTAAAATGGATTGTACATAACCAGTATAAAAGAAAAACATTTTCCATTTTTTAAATATATATATATATATATATATATATATATATATATATATATATATATATATATATATATATATATATATATATCACTGTCAAATACTACATATTGGACACAGATAACGATTACGAGACATGATTATTATTCAAATAACTCAGTTGAAGAGGTTTAAGAGACGGATCTAAGTTTCACACGATTGTTATTGAAATACGAAGAGACCTTTCTGGGCATCATAGGTTATATTTGATGAGGAATGATGATTTACAGTCCTTATAACAGTCGGTCAGTGAAGAAGAATATACGAGGATTTGGGCTGGGAAATGGATTGAAACAAAGTTAGAATGACTTATAGGTTGGTAACGGGAAAAGTGATTAAAACTGCAAAAGGAAGAAAATTAGAGACTACCTGAAGATCAACATATTTTTGTAGAGACTGTGAATAAACATCACTTTTCTACATGCAGAGACAAGGATGCAGTGTCCTGCTACTGTGTTGTTTGTAAGGCAAACATCGAAAATATTTGTCATGTTCTTTTGTTGCAACCAGAGCCAAGAATGCTGACAGAAAACTGGTGGTATATGATGGGCTGCATTTGTAGGACAATTGATTATTGATTCTGAACAGACCACTACAATATTGTGCTTTATATTCTAAATAGAATCAACTTTGAACAGATAGCTAGCTTTCCAATCATGTTGTGGTGATTGTGGAAGAATAAACATGAATATGGGAAGGAAAGAACAACCGTGAGAGTAACAAGTCATTTTGTATGGGAAATCAATTATTGGCCTAATGGAACCAAGTACGTGCCAAGGTGCAAAGCAATTACCAGGCATAGCATCGGTGTTCTCCAAATCCAGGGATCATAATAAACTGTTGGGAGGCTAAGCATTGGAACTCCTTAAAGCTATATATTGGTTTACCAAACAACAATACACAGATATCATAATTTAAGACAGATGATAGACAAAGTGAATGGTAATATACAGGACTATTCGGGACTTGAAGCTATTATTTTTCATTATAAGTATTTAATCTCGCACAATCCAAACTAGAATTTAGATAAACATGCAGTCCATTTTTTAGCAAGGACACCATCAGGATATACAAATCTCATGAGACATAATTATGCTTCTATTTATATTCAAAATTTGATAATTAATAATGAGATATAATATGTCCAAAAAAAAAAAAATCTGACCGTAGGTGCAAACAGTTCACATTCCCCATGAATAAGGTTTGATAAATTCATAATCGGAAAAAAAAAAAAGTTTTCAAAAATAAAATATGAATAAGAAGCATAAGACTAAAGTTTCGTAAATAAGACAAAAATTAAAAACAGTTTACAATTTCAAATTTTTTAGAATATAAAACTCCATAAATAGTTAAAAGTTAAATTGCATACGGTTAAAAAGTGATAAAATGACAAGTTCATTTATTAATTTCATATTTATATTATTATATTTTGAGTATATAAAGAAATAGATAAATCATATAAAAAAATAGATAAAACATATAAACTTCTTATAAAAGAAGAAATTCAAATTCTTTTCATAAATAAATTAGGTTTTTCTTTTCTAATAATAGTTGGAATCATTCTAAATGGCCTACGATCTTCTCGAGCAATAAAGTCATAATACACAAACCAATAGATCGAATGAGTTAAAAATAGATGAAAATATCATTAATATCATCTTCTCACCCTGACCATTGTCCATTAATGTGTTAAGAACATGAATATGTAAAGTGTGAGGATTTACAGATTTTAATAAGCTCATGGTACTCACCTTTAATTATTACAAAACCATCTGAAAGGTAAAGTCTCACCTGTATACACCATTTCTTTCAGCGGCTGCAGTTAAGAATAAATGGTTGACAAAAACATTGACATTTAAGTTAGCTATGTCACAAAGATTCAAGATTCATGTCCCAAATTGAATGATCTCTAAATATCAATTTTTAGAGAAGTCCACATACTCAATTTTGTACATAAAAGGAAAAGAAATAAAGAATTATAAAATTAAGATTTCTATTTAGAAACAAAAACAAAATAGTTGGTTGATACACAATTATATACCAAATAGTTACTCATAGAACATGTCCTACATTGTTCACCTCCAGCTAACATTTTTATCGCAACGACCACAAACTTGTACCTATCTTTATTCCTAACTTTCGATAAAAATATAATGGTATAAAATCATGATTTATTTTAAAAGTTTCACGTTACATCAATAATATTTTGTACTCTTTCTCCGAGTTAATGAATTATAATAAAAGAAATTAGTCATATTGAATAAAAAAAAAACCATACATATCTACTTACTTATCATGAGATAACACAAATGCTGCCGAATATCAAATTCAAAATTAAAAAATGACTAATAAATCATGCCCGGAAACAGTGCAAAAAAAAATTTGCACATTACACACGGCAGGAGACTCTCACTTCCTATCTTCCATCAGAAAAGAAAAGAGAGGATAAACATATCCCAGGATCTTCAAACCTGCATTTTAGTTTCTCGTCCGGCAAAGTCACGATCTGCCAATGCCGACATAGATAATCACTTGCATATCAGAGTTGTTTCATAGTATCTCAGAAAGTGCTCACGCAACATACAAGTTAGACTCGAAAATATCCCACAAGAACGAAACATAGTAAAGCTTATTAAGGCTAATTATTCCGTTAACAAGTGCAGCATACTTGAGCTAAAATGACTAAACACTGAAACAAAAATGAGCCAGTTTAGATGAAGAACAAGAAAATCAAAGAAAGCTCAATCAAACAATTAAATTGAAAGCAATAGATAAATGAAAACAAGCTCGGAAACAATGCCCAAATCATCACATAATCATTAATCTTTCCACTATCTCACCTCTTCTCACTTAACATCAGTGATTCATATTATAGGCATAGTAAGCTTCCCAATCTTAGCACATAAATATTGAAGAGTCTAAGTAGAACGATGAACAATGGACAACAAAGGAACATGAATAATGAATAAGAGAATAAAATTAAGAATATCACCTAGTTTTCGCGAGTCTTAGAAGGTGAAGATTAAAATATGAAGAAAACACTTGGAGAAGATTGCTTCTAATGCAACCTTTGAACAATTAACAAGGCATTACAATGAAGTCAAATTCCATGATGTAATAGAACACCTAATGACTGGTATATAAGAGACACTGTACACATAATTAGAGAGAAAATATATAAATATAAGCATAACAACCAATTAATTGGCCA
>Ga0214543_1001272_pt1 | contig 48176 bp, 36 predicted proteins | sample CNSS2metaG_FD_160094 | JGI IMG/M metagenome (GOLD analysis project Ga0214543, IMG submission 160094) | Root nodule microbial communities from cowpea collected in UCLA plant growth center, Los Angeles, California, USA - CNSS2 | ecosystem: Host-associated > Plants > Roots > Nodule | place: USA...
CACCTTTTCCCACTGATCGTCGCGAAGAGTTTCGCCTTCCATCGCTGGCCTCCAAAAGCCAGCGTTGAATCTGATTTGCAGGCCGAAGGGAATCCCAAATCTTAAATCGTCACCACAGCCTAGCCCTCTCCCCGCAAGCGGGGCGAGGGGACGTCGTTGCGGCGAGGCGCGCCCGCTTCACCCTCCGCAGCCGCTAAGAAGACTCGGCGAGCACTGCGAGTCCCTTCTCCCCGCTTGCGGGGAGAAGGTTGCGGCAGCGGGATGAGGGGCCTTTCGCGTGGCTGCGCTCTGCCAGCTGGCTTCCTCACCCGCGGTTCTGGCGATTGGCGATCAGGTCGTCGACCACTGCCGGGTCGGCAAGCGTCGAAGTATCGCCGAGCGAGCCGAAATCGTCCTCGGCAATCTTCCTCAAGATGCGCCGCATGATCTTGCCGGAGCGTGTCTTCGGCAGGCCCGGCGCGAACTGGATCTTGTCCGGTGTGGCGATCGGTCCGATTTCCGAGCGCACATGCTTGACCAGCTCCTGCCGCAGCTCGTCGCTGCCGACCTCGCCCGCCATCAGCGAGACATAACAATAGATGCCTTGCCCCTTGATCGAATGCGGATAGCCGACCACCGCGGCTTCCGAAACGAGATGGTGGGAAACGAGCGCCGATTCGACCTCCGCCGTGCCGAGGCGGTGGCCGGAAACGTTGAGCACGTCATCGACGCGGCCGGTGATCCAGTAATAGCTATCTTCGTCACGGCGGCAGCCGTCGCCGGTGAAGTATTTGCCCTTGTAGGTCGAGAAATAGGTCTGCACGAAGCGCTCGTGATCGCCATAGACGGTGCGCATCTGCCCCGGCCAGCTGTCGGTGATGCAGAGATTGCCGTCAGCCGGCCCCTCGAGCACATTGCCGTCATTGTCGACGAGCTGCGGCTGGACGCCGAAGAAGGGCCGCGTCGCCGAACCGGGCTTGAGCTCCGTCGCACCCGGCAGCGGCGTGATCAGGATGCCGCCGGTTTCCGTCTGCCACCAGGTGTCGACGATCGGGCAGCGCTCATCGCCGACCACGTGGTAATACCATTCCCAGGCTTCCGGATTGATCGGTTCGCCGACCGTGCCGAGCAGGCGCAGCGACGAACGCGAGGAGCGTTTGACGAAATCTTCGCCGGCGCCCATCAGAGAGCGGATCGCCGTCGGGGCCGTATAGAAGATATTGACCTTGTGCTTGTCGATGACCTCCCAGAAGCGGCCGGCATCGGGAAAGTTCGGAACGCCTTCGAACATCAGCGTCGTCGCGGCATTGGCGAGCGGGCCATAGACGATATAGGAATGGCCGGTCACCCAGCCGACATCCGCCGTGCACCAGTAGACATCGCCGTCGTGATAGTCGAAGACATATTGATGCGTCATCGAGGCATAGACGAGGTAACCGCCGGTCGTGTGCAGGACACCCTTCGGTTTGCCGGTCGATCCCGAGGTATAGAGGATAAACAGCGGGTCTTCCGCGCTCATCTTCTCCGGCGGGCAATCCGGTTCGACGGTGGCGATTTCCTGATGGTACCAGAGATCGCGTCCGGGTGCCCAGCCGACCTTGCCGCCGGTACGGCGCACGACCAGCACCTTCTCGACCATCACGTACTGCTTGGCGGCGATGTGGATCGCCGTGTCGGTATTCTCCTTGAGCGGCACCGGCTTGCCGCCGCGCACGCCCTCATCGCAGGTGATGACGAAAGTGGACTCGCAGTCGACGATGCGTCCAGCCAAAGCCTCGGGCGAGAAACCGCCGAAAACGACAGAGTGGATCGCGCCGATGCGCGCGCAGGCGAGCATCGCATAGGCCGCTTCCGGGATCATCGGCATGTAGATGGTGACCCGGTCGCCCTTCTTGACGCCATGCTTCTTCATGACGTTCGCAAGACGGCAAACCCGATCGTAGAGCTCGTTGTAGGTGATCTTCTTGTCGAGATAGGGATTGTCCCCTTCCCAGATGATCGCCGTCCTGTCGCCGTGCGTCTTCAGGTGACGGTCGATGCAATTGTAAGAGACGTTGGTGAGCCCGTCCTCGAACCACTTGATCGAGACGTCGCCCTCGAAAGATGTATTCTTCACTTTCGTATAGGGCTCGAACCAGTCGATCCGCTTGCCGTGCCTGCCCCAGAAACCGGCGGGGTCGGCGACGCTCTCTTCATACCACTTCAGATAAGTCTCATTGTCGAGCAGTGTCTGGCTCTTGGCAGACTCCAGGACCGGATAGGTCTTGACGGACATATTTTCCCTCCCTGCGCATAATCTCATCGCTATCGCGAAGCGGAATTCCGCGGAAAAACCGCATGCCTTGCCTTATCCCGCTTCGGGGCGGCGCTCCTCACCGCCCGCTTGAGGGGATTCATAGCAGGTCAAAGGCACGCCGCAATTAGACAAAAGCACATTCGGAAGTGAAGAATTGCAATTTCGAGACAAGAACGATATAGAACGCTCAATTCCCGGAAATCAGTGGTAGACTCCACGGCCCGCGACACCGGCGCGGACGGACAAAAGGACTATATCCATGGCTCAGCAACTGCTTATGCCCAAGGCGACGGCCGTCTGGCTCGTTGACAACACCGCTCTGTCGTTCGACCAGATCGCGCAGTTCTGCAGGCTGCACCCGCTCGAAGTCAAAGCGATCGCCGACGGTGAATCGGCGCAGGGCATCAAGGGCCTCGATCCGATTGCTACCGGTCAGCTTTCGCGTGACGAGATCGCCCGCGGCGAGGCAAACCCGAACCACAAGCTCAAGCTTTCCGAACCCAAAGTTCGCGTCCCGGATTCGAAGCGCAAAGGGCCGCGCTACACGCCGGTTTCCAAGCGTCAGGACCGGCCCAACGCCATTCTCTGGCTCGTGCGCAACCATCCGGAACTGAAGGACGCGCAGATCTCGCGGCTTGTCGGCACGACGAAGACGACGATCGAGCAGATCCGCGAGCGCACCCATTGGAACTCAGCCAACCTGACGCCGATGGATCCGGTGACGCTCGGCCTTTGCTCTCAGATCGATCTCGACCTCGAAGTCGAACGCGCTTCCAAGGGCCGCCCGCTGCCGTCCGCGGCCGAGGCAGGTGCAACGCTCGAAGCCGCGCAGGAGACGGAAAGGCTGAGCTACGACTACGGCCGCGAGGAAGAGAAGGAAATCGATGCCGACGCCGTCTTCGCGAAGCTGAAGTCGCTGAAATCAGATCGCAAGGACGAGGACGAAGACGATTTTTGATCGCTTCGGCGCCAGCCAATGCAAAAGCCCGGATCGCAGGATCCGGGTTTATTGTTGCCTGTCCCTTACGTTGCGACGCTCCTCAATAGGCAGAGCCGGACGGGTCCTTGAGATTGTGGCGCTCGGTTCCCTTGAGCGGCGGATTGAAGATGCTGACCAGGATCAGGTCCTCGTCGCGCCCGCCGCGCAGATAATGCTTGTCATGCTTGTCAAGCACATAGATGTCTCCCGCGCGGATCGGGAAGACATTGCCCTCCATGTCCTCGACCTCGCCTTCGCCGGCGATGCAATAGCAAGCTTCAAGATGGTTGCGGTATTGCAGCAGCGAGGTCGTATTGGCGCGCACGACCGTGTGGCAGACAGTGAAGCCCATGCCGTCATTTTCCGTCAGCAGGCGATGGCTTGTGCCGCTGCCCCATTCAACGAAATAGTCGGTCGATTCGACATCCTTCAGGTTGCGCACGAACATGCGGGGCCTCCATATGCAAGGAAATTTCACAAATGCGGCGACCCAAGGTTCAGGCCGACCGCGGGCAGGCCTGTTATTCTCTGAAATTCTGCTTCGTACAAACGATGATTCCTCATCGGTGGTTGAGGAGAATTTACATATGATCCCGCCCCTCGGCGCTCTCCGCGTGTTCGAAGCTGCCGCTCGGCTGGCGAGCTTCTCGCGCGCCGCGGACGAACTGCATGTCACCCACGCGGCGGTCAGCCACCAGATCCGGCAATTGGAGGAGTGGTTCGGCCGTCCCCTGTTCCTGCGTGAAAAACGCGGCGTGCGCCTGGCGCCCGATGCCGAAAGGCTCGCCGAAGCCGTGACGATCAGCTTCGAGCGCATCGCAGCCGAAGCGGAATTCCTGAGGCTCAGGTCGAAAAGTGAAATCACTGTCGCCTGTATTCCGTCGATCGCGACGCGCTGGCTCATCCCCGCACTCGGCGACTTTCTCGCCGCCAATTCCGGCGTCACCGTGAAGGTGATCTATGCGATGGCCGAGCAGCGCCTGCGCGAAACCGGCTGCGACGTGCTGATCACGCTTGGCGCTGACACCTCCGATGGCGTCGTCTCCGATCGGCTTTTCTCGCGCGTCAACCGGCCCGTCGCCAGTCCACGCTATCTGGAACGCAGGGGCGCTCTCGAAAGTGCTGAACAGATCGCGGCGGCTGACCTGCTGCACGACGAGACGACGGCGCACTGGCAGCGCTGGTTCGCGAGGGCGGGGGTACCGCAGCCGCGAACACCCGGAGGCCCGGTTTTTCAGGACTTCAACCTGCTCGCGACCGCCGCCATCGCCGGCCATGGCGTGGCGCTCTGCCCGGTCGAGGTATGCCGGCGGGAAATCGAGACCGGCGACCTGATCGTGCTCTCCAATCTCTCCGTCCTCGAATCGGAAAGCTATTTCCTCATCAGCAAGGCTTCCCGCCAGAAGGCGGTCGCCGCCTTCTGCATCTGGTTCAAAGGCGTAGTCGATCCGGCATCGGATTGATGCCGCTCACCTGCAGCGCCGCGCGTCCTGGACGCGCAAAGATCGCTTAGCCTTGAATTGCAGCAGGCTCAGGACCTAGACCCCGATGCCCCTCGCGTGAAGCACCCCGGCGACCTCGTCCAGAATCGCCGGATCGTCGATCGTGGCCGGTATCTTCCAAGGCTGACGATCGGCGATCTTCTGGATCGTCGAACGCAGGATTTTGCCCGATCGGGTCTTTGGCAGCCGCTTGACGCAGATTGCGGTTCTGAAAGCGGCGACCGGGCCGATGCGCTCGCGCACGAGCCGGATCACCTCCTCTTCGATTTCCGATGTTTCACGAGAAACATTGGAATTGATCACTAGGAAGCCGGCCGGCACCTGCCCCTTCAACGGATCGGCAATGCCGATGACGGCGCATTCGGCGACGTCCGGATGGCTGACGCAGATCTCCTCTATCGCCCCGGTCGAAAGCCGATGACCGGCGACATTGATGATGTCATCAGTGCGCGCCATGATGAAGACATAGCCGTCCTCATCGATAAAGCCCGCGTCCGCCGTCTTGTAGTAGCCGGGGAACTCCTCGAGATAGGCCGCCCGAAAGCGGTCGTCGGCGTTCCAGAGCGTCGGGAGGCAGCCGGGCGGAAGCGGCAGCCTGACCACCACGTTGCCGAGTGTGCCGGGCTCGACCGGATGGCCGGCATCATCGAGGACCTTCACGTCGTAGCCGGGCAGGGGAACGGCGGGCGAGCCGTATTTCACCGCCAGCAGGCCGAGGCCGATCGGGTTACCGGCGATCGGCCAGCCGGTTTCCGTCTGCCACCAATGATCGATGACGGGAACGCCGAGCGCCCGCTCGGCCCAGCGGATCGTATCCGGATCGGCCCGCTCGCCGGCGAGATAAAGCGCGCGGAACTGCGAAAGGTCGTAATGCGCGACATGGGACGCCTCCGGATCCTCCTTGCGGATCGCGCGCAGCGCCGTCGGCGCGGTGAACATCACGGCGACGCCGTGCTCGGCGATGATCCGCCAATAGGTCCCGGCACCGGGCGTCCCGACCGGCTTGCCTTCGAAAAGGATCGAGGTGTTGCCATTGAGGAGCGGCCCATAAACGATATAGGAGTGGCCGACCACCCAGCCGATATCCGACGCTGCCCAGAAGACCTCGCCGGGCCGCACGCCGAAGAAATTCTCCATCGACCATTTGAGCGCGACCATGTGGCCGCCATTGTCGCGAACGATACCCTTCGGCTGGCCGGTCGTCCCGGAGGTGTAGAGCACATAGAGCGGATCGGTCGAAGCGACCGGCGTGCAGGATGCTTCGTCACCCGCCTTTTTCGCCGTGGCAAGGGCATCGGCGAAATCGATATCGCGGCCCGGCACCATCTCGGCGGCAAGCATCTCGCGCTGAAAGATCAGGCAATGGGCGGGTCTATGCCGCGCGGTCTCGATTGCCGCATCGAGCAACGGTTTGTAGGCTACGGTGCGCCCGGGCTCTAGGCCGCAGCTTGCCGAGACGACGAGCTTCGCCTCGCAGTCGTCGATGCGCACGGCAAGCTCGTTGGCGGCAAAGCCGCCGAAGACGACGGAGTGGACCGCGCCGATCCGCGCCGCCGCGAGCATGGCGATGACCGCCGCCGGGATCATCGGCATGTAGATGATGATACGGTCGCCTTTGCCAATGCCGAGACTGCGATACACCGCGGCAAGCGCCTTCACGTCGGCAAGCAGCGCCGCATAGGAAATCCTCTCGATCCCCCCGGTGACGGGGCTGTCGTAGATGAATGCCGCCTGTTCGCCGCGGCCGGCCCGCACGTGGCGATCGAGGCAGTTGTAGCAGGTATTGGTAACGCCATCGGCAAACCAGTGCCCATAGGTTCCGCTCCGGGGCTCGAAAATGCGCCTAGGCTGTTCGAACCAGTCGATAGCGGCCGCGGCTGCGGACCAGAAGCCCTGCGGATCAGCTTTCCATGCGGCATACACTTCGGAATAGCGGCTCGCCATCTCCGTTCTCCTCCACTGACCTTCCGGGTTCTCGAGCCCGGCTCCTCGGTTCTGAAGGATAGGACGGTGGAGGGAAAGATGAAGCCCGACGAAAGGGGAATGGCTCGAAGCGAGATCAGAAGCTACGCAGCACCCGCCCCAGCGAGGCTCTCAGCGCGTGCCGAAAATGGCCGAGCCGACGCGAACACTGGTGGCGCCAAAGGCGATTGCCATTTCGAAATCGCCGGACATCCCCATGGAAAGCTTTTCAAGCCCGCACCGGCCGGCGATCTTTGCAAGCAGGGCGAAGTGCGGCCCGGGATTTTCGTCGACCGGCGGTATGCACATCAGCCCCTCGATCGCAAGACCGAGCTCCGTGCGGCAGAAATCAACGAAAGCAACGGTCTCTTCCGGTTTAACGCCCGCCTTTTGCGGTTCGAGGCCGGTATTGACCTGCACATAGAGACGGGGCCTGCGGTCCTGGCGCTCGATTTCACCGGCGATGACGCGCGCGATCTTCTCCCGATCGACCGTCTCGATGACATCGAAGAGCGCGACAGCGTCCGCAGCCTTGTTTGACTGCAGCGGTCCGATCAGATGCAGTTCGATGTCAGGCGTCTCACGCTTCAGCTCCGGCCACTTGCCTTGAGCCTCCTGGACGCGATTCTCACCGAAGGCTCGTTGACCGGCATCAATCACGGGGCGAATCGCATCGGCGTCGAATGTCTTCGAAACGGCGACAAGGGTAACGGCGCGCTCCGCGCGGTTCGCAGCCTTCTCGCCCAAGCGAATCCGGCCCAGGACATCGTTCAGCCGCTCCTGCACTTCCATTCTTCGCTCCCAAGGTCAAAGGTGTCGATCAGCTGCTTCAGCGGATTATTGAAACTTGCGGTGCTTGCCAAGCCCGCAGATCGGGAAACCGGTACCGGAAAACCTTCGAAACTTGACGCTTGAGCCGTTTCGTGGTGAAGGTCTCGCCAGCGATCACGAGGGTGCGCCGAGCCCCCCGCAAACTTCCGGAACATCGACAGAATCATGGCGACCGAACGATATAATCCGCGTGATGCCGAGCCGCGCTGGCAGCAGGAATGGGAGACGCGCAAGGTCTTCGAGACCGACAACGACGATCCGCGCGAAAAATATTACGTGCTGGAGATGTTTCCCTATCCGTCCGGGCGGATCCACATGGGACATGTGCGCAACTATACGATGGGCGACGTCGTTGCTCGCTACAAGCGCGCCCGCGGCTTCAACGTGCTGCACCCGATGGGTTGGGATGCCTTCGGCATGCCGGCGGAAAACGCCGCCATGGAACGCGGCGTACATCCAGCCGGATGGACCTACCAGAACATCGCCTCGATGAAGGCACAGCTGAAGGTGATGGGCCTCTCGCTCGACTGGAGCCGGGAATTCGCGACCTGCGACCCGGCCTATTACCAGCGCCAGCAGTACCTCTTCCTCGATTTCCTGGAAAAGGGCCTCGTCTACCGCAAGCAGTCGAAGGTCAACTGGGACCCGGTCGACAATACCGTGCTCGCCAACGAGCAAGTGATCGACGGGCGCGGGTGGCGCTCGGGCGCGCTCGTCGAGCAGCGCGAGCTGACGCAATGGTTCTTCCGCATCACCGACTTCAGCCAGGAGCTGCTCGACGCGCTCGACAGGCTGGACCAGTGGCCGGAAAAGGTGCGGCTGATGCAGAAGAACTGGATCGGTCGATCCGAGGGCCTGTCGCTCAGATGGGAGCTTGACCCGGCCACCGTTCCCGGCGACATGACGGAGCTGACCGTCTACACGACCCGTCCCGACACGCTTTTCGGCGCCTCGTTCCTGGCGATTTCCGCCGACCACCCGCTGGCAAAGGAAGCGGCCGCCAACAGCGCCGAAATCCAGGCCTTCTGCGAAGAATGCCGCCGTGCCGGAACATCGCTTGCCGCCCTCGAGACGGCCGAGAAAAAGGGTGTCGATACCGGGATTCGCGCCAAGCACCCGCTCGACCCGAGCTGGGAACTGCCGGTCTATGTCGCCAATTTCGTGCTGATGGAGTACGGCACCGGCGCGATCTTCGGCTGCCCGTCCGGCGACCAGCGCGACCTCGACTTCGCCCGCAAATACGGACTGCCGGTCGTGCCGGTTGTGATGCCCAAGGATGCCGATGCCGCCACCTTCACGATCGGCGACGAAGCCTATGTTGGCGACGGCGTGATGATCAACTCGCGCTTCCTCGACGGACTTTCGACGGATGAGGCCTTCGAGGCCATTGCCTCGAAGCTCGAGAAGGAGACACTGAACGGCGAACCACGGGCCGAGCGCAAGGTCAATTTCCGCCTGCGCGACTGGGGCATCTCCCGTCAGCGCTACTGGGGCTGCCCGATCCCGGTGATCCATTGCGATGATTGCGGCGTCGTGCCGGTGCCGAAGGCGGACTTGCCGGTGACGCTGCCGTCGGACGTCACCTTCGACAAACCCGGCAATCCGCTCGACCGGCATCCGACCTGGCGCCACGTCGCCTGCCCGCAATGCGGCAAGGACGCGCGCCGGGAAACCGACACGATGGACACTTTCGTCGACTCCTCCTGGTATTTTGCCCGCTTCACCGCGCCCTGGGAGGACAAGCCGACCGATCCCAAGGCCGCGAACCACTGGCTGCCGGTCGACCAGTATATCGGCGGGATCGAGCATGCGATCCTGCACCTCCTCTATTCTCGCTTCTTCACCCGCGCGATGAAGGCGGCCGGTCATGTGACGCTGGACGAGCCGTTCAAGGGGCTCTTCACGCAGGGCATGGTCGTGCACGAGACCTATAGCCGCGGCGAGGGCGCGCAGCGGGAATGGATCACCCCCGCCGAGGTCCGCATCGATGAAGTCGACGGAAGGCGGCGGGCGGTGCTGATCGAAACCGACGAAGAGATCGCCATCGGCTCGATCGAGAAGATGTCGAAGTCGAAGAAGAACGTCGTCGACCCGGATGACATTATCGGCTCCTACGGCGCCGATACGGCTCGCTTCTTCGTGCTTTCCGATTCGCCGCCGGACCGTGACGTCATCTGGTCCGAGGCCGGCGTCGAGGGCGCCCACCGGTTCGTCCAGCGCGTTTGGAGACTGGTCGCAGAGGCCGCCGCGGAACTGCGCAAGGTTGATGCTTTGCCGGCGAAGGAAGGCGAAGGCCTTGCCGTCTCGCAGGCCGCGCACCGTACGCTCAAGGCCGTCGAGGCAGACTACGACAAGCTCGCCTTCAACAAGGCCGTGGCACGGATCTACGAGCTGGTGAACGTCCTGGCGGCCCCGCTGACGCAGGTCGCCAGCGCTAAGGCCGATCCCAGCCTGACCGCGGCCGTCAAGGATGCGACCGCGATCCTGATCAACCTGATCGCGCCGATGATGCCGCATCTTTCGGAAGAGTGCTGGCGGGAGATCGGCGGCGAAGGCCTGATTGCCGAGCGGCCCTGGCCGAGCTTCGATCCGGCCCTGGTGGTGGAGAACGAGATCACCCTGCCGGTGCAGATCAACGGCAAGAAGCGGGCCGATTTGACAATCGCGCGCGACGCGGATCAGAGTGCGATCGAACACGCCGTGCTCGCCCTCGACGCCGTCAAGACGGCGCTCGGCGGCGGCAGTCCCAAGAAGATCATCGTCGTGCCGCAAAGGATCGTCAATGTCGTTGTCTGATGAATCTGGCTACCGTTTCCGGTCCCTCGGCTTGCTAGCCGGTGCGCTGCTGCTGGCAACGCTCGCCGGCTGCCAAGTGCGGCCGCTCTATACGGAAGGTTCGACAGGCGCAACGGCTGCCTCGCTCGCTTCGATCGAGATTTCCGACGCCGATGATCGCGTCGAGCAGGAAGTGCGAAACGCGCTGATCTTTCTCACTTCCGGCGGCGCAGGCGAAGCGGTCAATCCGCAATATCATCTGGCGCTCAACGTGGCGCACCGGACGATGGGCGTGCTCTATGACCAGGAGCGCGACCGAGCAGGGGCCGGGCGCATTGTCGTCAAGGCGGACTACAACCTGACGAAGACGGCGACGGGGGAGACGGTCAAGTCGGGCAATCGCTCGGCCGTCGCGCTGGTCGACTTCCCCGACCAGGAATTCGCGAAGATCCGCGCGATTCGCGATGGCGAGAACCGGGCCGCTCGGGAGCTTTCGGAACTCATCAGCGCTGACATCGCGGCGGCACTCGGCCGTTAACCCGGTGCTCGGATGAGCGAGGTCAAGTCGCACGAATTCGACAGCTTCCTGCGGAAATCGGCAGCGCATTATCGGCTTTTCCTCGTCTACGGTCCCGATCGCGGCCTCGTTTCCGAACGGGCGGCCGAGCTCGCCAGTTCCCTCGGGCTGCCGCTTGACGACCCGTTCGCCGTCGTCAAGCTCGATGCAAGCGAGTTGCAGCAGGGCGCAGGTCGTTTGCTCGACGAGGTCAATGCCATCGGCCTCTTCGGCGGCGAAAAGCTGGTATGGGTTCGCGGTGCAGCCGCGGAAAAGGGGCTTAGCGATGCCCTGCAGGTTCTCGCAGCCGAGCCACCGGCGAGCAGTCACCTGATCATCGAGGCCGGTGATCTCAAGAAGGGGGCGGCGCTTCGAAAGGTGGCGGAACCAGCCCGCACCGTGGCATCCATCGCGTGCTACAGCGATGACGCTCGAAGCTTGCATGCTCTCATCGACAAGGAGCTTTCGGAGGCTGGCCTGAGAATCAGCCCGGCCGCGCGTGAGCGGCTGCTCGAGGTTCTCGGCGGCGACCGCATCGCCTCGCGCAACGAGATCAGGAAGCTTGCGCTTTATTGCCGCGGCACAACGATCGTCGATGAGGAGGATGTCCTTGCGATCGTCGGGGACGCCAGCGCCATTTCCGTCGACGATGCTGTGGATGCGGTTCTTGGGGGCGATGTGGACGCACTCATGCACGCGATGAAGAAGATCACAACGTCGAAAACGCCCCCCTTCCTGGTGCTTCAGGCCTGCCTCAGGCAGTTCCAGCAGCTCGACGTCATGCGAGCCGAGATGGACGCGAGTCGCCAGCCTGCAAGCCAGGTGGTGGCAAGCCTCGGTCGCGGCTTGCATTTCCGCCGCAAGCCGATCGTCGAAGCGGCCCTCCGCCATTGGACGGCTCCCGCCATCCGGCGCGAACTGAGCCGGCTGCAGGCAACCATCTACCAGAGCCGCAGCCGGCAATCGCTCGAGGAGAGCCTGGTTCTGCAATGTCTGCTGGCGATCGCAATTCAGTCTGCGAGGCGCTAAGGCTACGCTCAGGGCACGTACTGGAACAGTTGCATGGGAATGCGGGCTTCACAGCTCTCCCCATCCTGCACTATGAATTGCCATCCGTTCCGGCACAGGGCGGCGGATCGCACGTCTTGAAAGGCTCTCCATTGCCCCATTGGCTCCAATTGATGGTGGACTCGCTGCCGGCCCTGCTTCTCGCGGGGCTGACCTTCACGGTTCCTTTGACACTGCTTTCCTTCACCCTTGGGCTCCTGCTCGGCCTTGTAACCGCGATTGTCCGACTTTTCGCTCCGGCGCCGCTCGTGGCCATTGCCCGCCTTTATGTCTGGGTGATCCGCGGCACCCCGCTGCTCGTCCAGCTTTTCGTCATCTTCTACGGCCTGCCAAGCCTTGGCATCCTGCTCGACGCTTTTCCGGCCGCGCTGATCGGCTTCACCCTGAATATCGGCGCCTATTCGTCCGAGATCATTCGGGCGGTGATCTCGTCGGTCCCGCGCGGCCAATGGGAGGCGGCCTATTCGATCGGCATGAGCTGGCCCCAGGCGATGCGACGTACCATCCTGCCGCAGGCCGGCCGCGTCGCCGTTCCGCCGCTGTCCAATACCTTCATCTCGCTCGTCAAGGACACCTCGCTCGCCGCTGCGATCACCGTGCCCGAACTGTTCCAGACGGCGCAGCGCATCGTCGCCACCACCTACGAGCCGTTGATCCTCTACATCGAGGCGGCCCTGATCTATCTTGCCATGAGTTCGGTGCTTTCGGTCCTGCAGGTGAAGCTGGAGAGCCGCTTCGCCCGCTACGGCGGCTTTCTGGAGGCGCGCGCATGATCGAGCTGTCACATATCGTCAAGCGCTTTGGTACCCACACGGTACTCAACGACATCAGCGTAACGCTCGCGGAAGGCACCGTCTCGGCGCTCGTCGGCCCCTCCGGCGGAGGCAAGAGCACGCTCTTGCGCTGCGTCAACCTGCTGGAAATCCCGACCAGCGGCACGATCCGCCTCGGCGACGAGCGGCTGGAATTTACACCCGACCGCAAGGTCGGTTGGCAGGCAATCCAGAAGCTCCGCCGCCAGACCGGCATGGTGTTCCAGAATTTCCAGCTCTTTCCGCACCAGACGGCGATCGGCAATGTCATGGAGGGCCTCGTCACCGTCCTTAAGTGGCCGGCCGCCCGCGCCCGCGCCCGTGCGCTCGAACTCCTGGAAAAGGTTGGCATGGCCCACAAGGCCGAAGCCTGGCCGGCAACGCTCTCCGGTGGCCAGCAACAGCGCGTCGCGATCGCCAGGGCGCTCGCCCCTTCGCCGCGCGTGCTGCTTTGCGACGAGCCCACCTCGGCGCTCGATCCGGAACTGGCGGAAGAGGTCGTCGAGGTCCTCAGCCGGCTTGCCCGCGAGGGCACGACGATGATCATGGCGACCCACGACCTCAGGCTTGCCTCCCGCGTCGCCGATCACGTGATCTTCCTCGACGGCGGCGTCGTGGTCGAAAGTGGTCCGCCGAAAACAATTTTCTCGACGCCGGAGCGGGAGCGCACCAAACGGTTCATCGCTTCGCTGAGCGCGCCGATGAGCTATGAGATTTGATCGACGTTCGGACGCGTACATTTGACCCGGAGGCATTTCCCTCTCTACACCGTCATCCAATGCGGCCGGATCATGCCAGCCGTTTTGCAGTCAAAAGGCAGGCGCGTCCATCGCGTCGAACATTGGTTGTTTACAAAAGCGTTTCGGTAGGGATTTATCCTGATCTTTAGGCAGGAGACTCCTCATGACGTTAGAGACTTGGATCGCCTTCACCGCAGCCTCCTCGGTGCTGCTCGTTATCCCTGGCCCCACAATCCTGCTCGTCGTGTCCTACGCGCTTGGGCAAGGCTGGCGCGCCGGGTTACCGATTGCTGCCGGTGTCGCGCTTGGCGATTTCACAGCGATGACTCTGTCGATGCTTGGCATCGGCGCACTCCTCATGGCCTCGGCGACGGTTTTCACGATCCTGAAGTGGATAGGCGCTGCCTATCTCATCTATCTCGGCGTCAGGCTTTTCCGCGCGAGCGGCGCACTCGACGCCAAGCCGCGCACGGACGCGGCTTCCGCGGCGAAGATGACTGCGCATGCCTGGCTGGTCACCGCACTCAATCCGAAAAGCATTACCTTCTTCGTCGCTTTCCTGCCGCAGTTCCTCGACCACAGCGCGGATTTTCTGACCCAGATGCTCGTCTTCGAGACCACGTTCCTGACGCTCGCGTTCGCCAATGCTCTTGGCTACGCGCTTGTCGCATCCCGGGCCCGCAATGTCGTGCGAAATCCCCGCGCAATCGGCATCTTCAACAAGGCTGGTGGCACGCTACTCGTCGGGGCGGGGGTTGCGACCGTGGCGTTGAAGTCGGGAAACTGACTTCCGAGAGAAACGGCCGGGTGGGACATGCGGTCGCTCACGGCGCAATGCCTGCGATCGCCTCCGCGAAATCCTTGGCCTCGAAGGGTTCCAGATCGTCGATCCCCTCGCCAACGCCGATGAAATAGACCGGCAGCTTGTGCTTGGCCGAGATCGCCACCAGGATGCCGCCGCGCGCGGTGCCGTCGAGCTTGGTCATGATCAGGCCGCTGACGCCGGCGACGTTGCGGAAGATCTCCACCTGTTGCAGTGCATTCTGTCCGGTCGTCGCATCGAGTGTCTGCAGCACCGTGTGCGGCGCATCGGGGTCGAGCTTGCCGAGGACGCGCACGATCTTTTCAAGCTCCGCCATCAGCTCGGCCTTGTTCTGCAGCCGGCCGGCGGTGTCGATGATCAGCACGTCCGACTTCTTCTCGCGGGCCCGCTCGTAGGCCTCGTATGCAAGGCCTGCCGCATCAGCGCCGAGCTTGGAGGAAACGATTTCTGACTTGGTCCGTTCCGCCCAGATCTTCAACTGCTCGATCGCCGCGGCACGGAATGTGTCGCCGGCCGCGAGCATCACCTTCAGCCCCGCGCCGGAGAGCTTGGCAGCAAGCTTGCCGATCGTCGTCGTCTTGCCGGTGCCGTTGACGCCAACGACGAGGATCACATGCGGCTTGTGGCTGAGGTCGAGTTCCAGGGGCTTGGCGACCGGCTCCAGCACTTTGGAAATCTCGCCCGCCATGATGCGGGAGACGTCCTCGCCGGTTACATCCTTGCCGTAGCGTTCCGAGGCGAGCGTGTCGGTGACGCGCATCGCCGTCTCGACGCCGAGATCGGCCTGGATCAAGAGATCCTCAAGGTCCTGCAGGGTCGCCTCGTCGAGCTTCTTCTTGGTGAAAAGGTTGGCGATCTGACCGGTGAGCTGCGAGGAGGTGCGGGCCAGGCCGCGGCGCAGGCGCTGATACCAGGAAAGCTTTGGCTGCGGAGCAGCGGCTTCCTCCACCGGGCGGTTCTCGGAAGCGGCGAAGCCCTTCGGCAGATTTGGGGCGGATGCGCCAACCCCCTCTGCCCTGCCGGGCATCTCCCCCACGAGGGGGGAGAGAGCTGAGGCACCTTCCTGCTCCACCGCAAAGGTTTCGTGCGCAACGACGCTCTCGCTCGCCTCGGCGTTTTCGCCCTTCGTATCGACGTCTTCCGTGGTTGTGTCGGGCGGGGTGGCGACAATGTCCGGAACGGCCTTCGCATCGTTTGTGCCGGTCCGGTCGTCCTCGGCGGTCACCTCGGTCTCCCTCAGCTCTCCCCCCTTGTGGGGGAGATGTCCCGAAGGGACAGAGGGCGGTATCGCAGCCTCGGCCTTTTCATCTGCGAGCGTCGCCGAAGGGGGCTCAGCCCCCTCTGCCCTGCCGGGCATCTCCCCCTCACGTGGGGAGATCGGACGCGGGACGCTCTCGTCCTGCACAGCGACGCTTGCGTCGGCAGCGGTGTTTGCGCTCGGCTCGGCAGAGACCCCAGCCGCCCCCTCTTCCTCCTCGTGCGGGAGATGTCCCGCAGGGACAGAGGGGGTTATCTCCGCCGTATCCGTTGTCTCCGGCGCAACCTCCTGCTGCGGCACAGGCTTTTCCTCGACGGCGTCCTTGCCGAAGGAGAAGATCTTCTTGATGAAACCAATCGCCATGGGACTATCCAGCTATCAGGCCGCAGCCATCTGTTTGGGCCGCATCGTCAGATGCTTGCCGTTATGGCCGGTGATCGCGATTCTCGTGAGAGACCGCGGCTCGAGCCCGGCGGCCTCGACGAGCGTGAAGTTTTCGGTGTGCGCCAGGCCGTTCATCTCGACCAGGATCGTCTGCTCGCTGCCGATCATGCGTTCGAGATGGCTCGCGTAGAGTTCCGCCCCCTTCGAGCGCAGGCGTGCCGCGCGATCCTTGACGAGCGCGCGATCGAGTTGCGGCATGCGCGCGGCCGGCGTTCCGGGGCGCGGGCTATAGGGGAAGACATGCAGATGCGCAATGCCGCACTCTTCCGCGAGTCGCATGGCATTGGCGAACATTTCCTCGCTCTCGGTCGGAAAGCCGGCAATCATGTCGGCGCCGAAGCTGATTTCCGGCCTCAAGCTGCGCACCTCGTTGCAAAAGGCTCGGGCATCGGCGCTCGAGTGGCGCCGCTTCATCCGTTTCAGGATCAGGTCGTCGCCATGCTGTAGTGACAGGTGCAGATGCGGCATGAAGCGCGGCTCCTCCGCGATCAGGTCGAGGAGGTGACGATCCGCCTCGATGCTGTCGATCGACGAGAGTCTGAGGCGCAGGATCTCCGGCACGTGCTTCAGCAGCGTCTTGGCCAAGAGTCCGAGCGTCGGCGTCCCCGGCAGGTCGGCGCCGTAGCTTGTCGCATCGACCCCGGTCAAGACGATCTCGCGGTACCCGCTGTCCGCGAGCCGGCGGGCCTGCTCGACGACGGCGCCCATCGGCACCGAGCGGGAATTGCCGCGTCCATAGGGAATGATGCAGAAGGTGCAGCGATGGTCGCAGCCGTTCTGCACCTGGATGAAGGCGCGCACATGCCCGTCAATGTGCTTCACCATCTGCGGCGCCGTGGCGCGCACGCTCATGATGTCGTTGACGCGCAGCTTCTCCTCGGCCGAAACGCCAAAATCCGGCAGAGAGCGATAGGAGGCGCTTTTGAGCTTCTCCTCGTTGCCAAGCACGGCATCGACCTCGGCCATTTCGGCGAAGGTTTCCTTCTCGGTCTGCGCTGCGCAGCCGGTGACGATGATGCGGGCATGCGGGTTTTCGCGGCGCGCGCGGCGGATCGCCTGGCGCGCCTGGCGCACCGCCTCGGCGGTGACGGCGCAAGTATTGACGAGGATGGCGTTGTTCAGCCCCGCCTTCTCCGCCTCCGCCCGCATGACTTCCGTTTCGTAGGTATTGAGGCGGCAGCCAAAGGTTATGACCTCGACGCCGCTCAAAGCGCCCGAGCTCCAGTTTCGCCACTCGTCTCGTCGCGCTGGAACTCACCGGTGGCGGGATCGAGCGTTCCCGACCATTCCCATTCGGCCGGTCCCGTCATGATTACGTGATCGTCGCTTTTGCGCCACTCGATGACGAGTGGGCCGCCGGGCACGTTCACCGTCACCGTCCGGTCGGTGCGTCCGGTGCGAGCCCCGCTGACGGCGGCGGCGCAGGCAGCCGAGCCGCAGGCAAGCGTCAGGCCTGCGCCGCGCTCCCAGGTCCTCAGGTCCATCTCATTGCGGGAGCGGACATGGGCGATTGAGATATTGGCGCGCTCGGGGAAGATCGGATGGTATTCGAGCAGCGGCCCGAAGCGCTCGAGCTCGTAGCTCCAGACATCGTCTTCGACCCAGAAGATCGCATGCGGGTTGCCCATCGAAGCGACGGAGGGCGAATGCAGGACGGGATCGTCGATCGGCCCGATCTGCAGCTCGATCCGGCGCGTGTCGTGGAACTCCTCGGCGAGCGGGACGTCCTTCCAGTCGAAACGAGGGCTGCCCATGTCGACCGAGATCATCCCATCGTCATGTTCCCTGGTTTCGAGGAGGCCAGCGACCGTGTGGAAGAGGAAAGCCTTTTTGCCGGTTTCGGCGGCAAGCGCCTGCACGACGCAACGCGTGCCGTTGCCGCAGGCCTGCGCCATCGATCCGTCGGAATTGATGATGTCGATCCAAGCGTCGGTGCCAGCAGCCTTCGGATCGTGGATCGCCATGATCTGGTCAAATTCGGTTGCCGGATCGGCATTGAGCGCGATCGCGGCGACAGGCGTCACGCGGTCGCTGCGGCCGCGCATGTCGACTACCAGGATCTTGTTTCCAAGCCCGTTCATCCTGGCAAATTGCACCCGATCGGCCATGTCGCGATTGTCCCAACCCGGCCTCCAGTCCGGAGGCGCTTTTCATTCGGGCTGTATATGGCGGAAAAGCCCGGAAATTACCAGTGCCGGCGTCATTCTCACGCCGGCGGCGCATGAGGTACTTCCTCACGCCGGCGGCGCATGAGGTACTTCGAAGACCTCACCCGGACGCAAAGCCCTGAACCGGTCCCGTGCAATCCCGGCCTTGTCGAGTGCAGCCTCGAGCGCTCTCAGCGGATCCTCGATCCCCTCATTGGTCAGCCGGAACGTGCCCCAATGGTGGCCGGCAACGTGCCCGGCGCCACAGGCGAGCATTCCCCTTACCGCCTCTTCCGGATTCTGGTGCTGGCCCTCCATGAACCAGCGCGGTTCGTAGCAGCCGAAGGGCAGGTTGGCGAGGCGGAAGGGTCCATGCTTTTCCCGCGCCGCCCGATAATTGCTGCCGCCGTGAAAGCCGGTGTCGCCAATGTGGTAGATCTTGCCGGCGGGCGTCTCGATGACGAAGGCTGCCCAAAGGGCCATGCGGCGGTCGCTGGTGCGGCGCGCAGACCAATGGTGGCAGGGTTCCGCATGGATGACGAAGCCGTCATCCATGTCGAGTCGATCGCCCCAGTCGACCACCGATATCCGCGCTTCCGGAACGGCACGGCGGATGATCGTATCGTTGCCGAGCGGCGTAACCATATGTGGCGCATGCTCGGCATGGAGCGCGCGCAACGTGGCGAGATCGAGGTGGTCGTAGTGGTTGTGGGTGACGAGCACGAGGTCGATCGGCGGCAAGTCGGCCATCAGGATTCCGGGCTCGTTGCGGCGAGGGGGGCCGGCGAAGGCGATGGGGCTCGCGCGACGCGACCAGACGGGATCGGTCAGGATGTTGAGGCCGGCCACCTGGATCAGGAGCGTCGCGTGACCGACCATGGTCACGCGCAACCGCTCGCCGCCGACGGCACGATCGGGTTTCGAAGGGCGGAAGGGACTGTCGTAACGCGCCGGCCACCGCATACGCTTGGCGCCGAACTGCCAGCGAATGAGGTCCGCAAAGCCGCGCGGCGCAATGCCTCCGGGATTGAAGAAGCGGACACCGTCGAAATGGTCGGAAACCGGACCGCTGTAATAAGGATTGACGTCCTTCCTCATGGCTGCCTCGACCGCATGCTTGCGAAAGATAGGAGAGCAGACTGGCCAATCACAGGGGGCGCGGCGGACCGTTAAGAATTTCTTGAAGACGGCAACTCGATTGCTACCATGCTTCAATGCTGGTCCGATTCGACAAACAGGAGCGTCTCTATAAGGCGATCAGGCTCGTCCGCCCCGTCCATCTCAATGTCAGCAGGACGATGGAGAAATTGCTGGAAGGGGCGGGGATCAGCGTCGCCGAGCGCGCCGTCCTCGAGCTCATCTGCGGACAGCCGCTGACGGTCCCGGAGGCGGCCAGGCAGCTCTCCATGAAGCGGCAGTTCGTGCAGCGCGTGGCCGCCGGGCTCTTCTCCAAAGGCCTGATCGAGAGGACGCCCAATCCCGAGCACCGCAGCGCCTATATCTGCGCGCCGACCGCCGCCGGCCGGGATCTGTTCCAGGCCGTTCACCGGCGCGAGCTCGAGATGCTGCACGCCGTTCTCGGCGACATCAACCAGACCGAAGTGGTCGTGGCGCTGCGGGTGATGATGCGCATCGACGCCGCCTTTGAGGCGCTTGCGCAGGCGGGGGAGAGGGAGGAGAGATCGTGATGCCGCTCTTCTGGACGATCGCGGGGATCGCCATCCTTGCCGTGCTTTTCGTCATCGAGCTGAGGCGGGAACTCAAGGTGACCTATACGCCGACCGCCGGCGAACGCATCGACTTCTCCCTGCGGCCCAATCTTGCGCTGCTGGTGATCGATATGCAGGAGGATTTCACCTCCGTCGGCGGACGATACGGCTGGGACGCGGCCTATCTGAAGGCGCGTATCGAGGCGATCGACATCATGGCCGCAAAGGCCAAGAAGGCGGAAATCCCGGTGATCGCCATTCGCCATGTCCACCGCGCGCCGCTGATCCGGCTGATGATCCGCCTCTTCGGCGAGGGGCGCGGCATACCCGGATCCAAGGGCCTCCGCCTTGCGGAGCTTCCAGTCCAGCCAGACTTCGAGCTGGTAAAATCGCGGAGCGACAGCTTCACCTCCCCGGAACTGGACGGCTACCTCGCGGCAAACCGGATCGGCACGCTGCTTCTGACCGGGCTCGACGGCTCCTATTGCGTGCAGGCCACCGCCCATGGCGCGCTCAATCGAGGCTATCGGGTGGAGATCGTCAAAGACGCGGTGTTGAGCCACGACGAAGCGGATTGGTGCAGGCATCTCACGGCCCTGAAGGGCCGCGGCGCCGTCGTCGTTTGATATGCGGTCCCGAGCGGGACCGTTCGCATTCAGTCGGGATGGCCTTGACCGGCCGGGATCAGCAATTTATTGAAGCCGACGACGGTTCCCCGACGACGAAGCGAAGGGGATGAATAGGGAACACGGTGCGGGCGACCCAACAGGGACCAAGACCGTGGCTGCCCCCGCAACTGTGAGCGGATTGCCGTCCATCCTCGTGGCGCCTCCAGCGCCGTGCCACTGTGCCGCCCGGCACGGGAAGGCAGATGGACGACAGACATCCGCAAGCCAGGAGACCTGCCGTCATGCGTTCGCTCCAATGTCACGGGCGGGGATGCCCGGAACAGGATCTGCCATGACAAAAGCTTCGCGCCTGGCTGCGCCTCCTACCGTCATTCGTCCCCGCGTGAGCGCCTGCGCGCTCCAAACCGCTGACCTTGCGCATCGGCCCCAGGAATCGGAGCCGATTTCGGATAGCACGATGCTTAGACCGAGAGACTTGCGGCGCGTCTGACAAGACGCGCGGCGCGTAAGCGACGCGATCCGTTCCTGCCGCCATACATCGTGGCAGCCATTCTTATAATCGGGGAGATCCAACGTGACCACCATTCCCAGCATCCGCCGCAGCCTGATCGCGGTCGCCGCGCTGATGTCGTCCATCGCCAGCAACGCTCAGGCCGCCGAAACCACCTATCCGCTGACGCTCGCCAATTGCGGCCGCGACGTCACTTTCCAGAAGGCGCCAGAACGTGCCGTCTCGATCGGCCAGAGCAGCACGGAGATCATGTATCTGCTCGGGCTTCAGAACCGGATGGTCGGTACCGCCGTCTGGATCGGCCCGGTCCTGGAGGGGTACGAAGAGGCGAATGCCAAAGTGAAGCGCCTTGCCGACAACGATCCGAGCTTCGAAAGCGTTCTTGCCGAGAAGCCGGATGTCGTGACAGCGCAGTTCCAGTGGCACGTCGGGCCCGAGGGCGTCGTCGCCAAGCCGGAGCAGTTCGAGGAACTCGGCATTCCGGTCTATGCCTCGCCGGCCGATTGCGTCGGCAAGGATAACACCGGCGGCGGCGATGGCGTCCGCTACGCCGTCTTCACCATGGAGCTGATCTACCAGGAGATTGCCGAACTGGCGCAGATCTTCAACGTTCAGGATCGCGGCGAGAAGCTGATCGCCGAGCTGAGGGCGCGCGAGGAAGCGGCGAGGAAGAAGGTCGCGTCGGCGAATGGCAAGCTTTCCGCGGTGTTCTGGTTCTCGAGCGCCGAGCTCGACATCGATCCCTACGTTGCCGGCAGGAACGGCGCCCCCGGATATATCATGAGGGCGCTTGACATCCGCAACGTCATCGAGAGCGACGAGGAATGGCCGACCGTCGGCTGGGAAACCATTGCCAAGTCCGATCCGACGATCATCGTTGCGGGCAAGATGGAGCGGCGCCGATACCCGGCCGACGACATCGCTCTCAAGCACCAGTTCCTGAGGTCCGACCCGGTCACAAACCTCATGCCGGCGGTAAGGGACGGTCACGTCGTCGAAATGGACGCCCAAGCGATGAATCCGACGATCCGGACCATCGAAGGAATCGAGGTTCTGGCCGAGGCCATCGCAAAATCCGGCCTGACCCAGTGATCGGTTTCGCGAATTCCCTGTCGAGGACCGGCGCCAGCCTGCTGGCGCTTGCCCTGCTGTTCGCCGCGCTCTGGCTGGGTGCGGCGATCGGCGAGACGGCGATCCCCATGGACGTCGTCGGCCGGACGATTGCCAATCGGCTATGGCAAGCCGGGTACTCGCTCGACCCGATCAACGAGGGCGTCGTCTGGAACTACCGCCTCAGCCGGGCCGTGGTGGCGGCCTGCTGCGGCTCGGCGCTTGCGCTTTCCGGCGTCGTGCTGCAGTCGCTGTTGCGCAACCACTTGGCGGATCCGTACATTCTCGGCATCTCTGCAGGTGCATCGACGGGCGCGGTCGCCGTGGCCATCCTCGGTTTTGGCGCCGGTCTGCTGACGCTGCCGCTGGGGGCCTTCCTCGGCGCGCTTCTCGCCTTCGGACTCGTCAGCCTGCTTGCAATGCGCGCGGGCAGGGGGCACGGGGCAATCATCCTGGCCGGTGTCGCCGGCTCGCAGCTCTTCAACGCGCTCACCTCCTTGATCGTCACCAAGGCGGCCAATGCGGAACAGTCGCGCGCAATCATGTTCTGGCTGCTCGGCAATCTGTCCGGCGTCCGGTGGCCCGATGCCTGGCTCGCGGTGCCCACCGCCGTGACCGGACTGCTTGTTTGTCTGTGGCATGCTCGCGCGCTCGATGCCTTCACGTTCGGCTCCGAGGCGGCCGCTTCGCTCGGCATCCCGGTCCGGCGGGTCTATGTCGTCCTGATCGGCGCATCGGCGATGATGACCGCGGCCATGGTCAGCATCGTGGGGTCGATCGGTTTCGCCGGGCTCGTCATCCCGCACGCGGCCCGCATGCTGGTCGGCATTCGGCACGGGTTGCTGCTGCCGGCATCCGCTTTGATCGGCGCGATATTCATGATCGCCGCCGATATCGTGTCGCGCGTGATCATTCCGGGACAGGTGCTGCCGATCGGCGTCGTGACCGCGCTCGTCGGCGCTCCGGCATTCGCAATCCTTCTCGGCAGGCGTGGAGCGGCTCGGTGAGGTTATCAGCATGTAACGTCTCGTGGTCCAAGGGCGGAATTTCCATCCTCGAAAACGTCTCGCTCGATGTCGAGCCGGGCGAATTTCTCGGCATCGTCGGGCCGAACGGCTCGGGGAAGACGAGCCTCATGTCGCTCCTGGCGGGTCTCCGGCGGCCTAAGTCGGGTCGAATACTGGTGGACGGACGGGCCATCGACAGGCTCAGCCGGCGCGAAATCGCCAAGCGTATCGCCTTGGTCGAGCAGCAGGCCGAAACGGGCGAGCGCATATCCGCCCGCCAGGCCGTGGAGCTCGGTCGTACGCCGCATCTCGGTGCGCTCGCCCCCTGGTCGTCGAAAGACGACGAGATCGTCGACGAAGCGCTCCGCAATGTCGACATGGAGCGATTGGCCGCCCGGCTGTGGCACACGCTTTCAGGCGGAGAGCGGCAGCGCCTGCACATCGCCCGGGCTCTCGCGCAACAGCCGCAGGTTCTGCTTCTCGACGAACCGACCAACCACCTCGATATCGGCCATCAGCTCGGTCTGCTGCAGCTCGTCCGCCAGCAGAAGCTGACGGCCGTTGCGGCCCTGCACGATCTCAACCACGCGGCCATGTTCTGTGATCGCATCGCTTTGATGAGCGGCGGCCGCATCGTTGCGCTTGGGCGCCCATCCGATGTCCTCAGCGGCGAGCGAATCGCCGCCGTCTTCGGCATCGACGTCGATGTGGTCCGCGAGGGCGGGGGGCGCTGCCAGATCCGTTACCGGCCGCCCGGTGCACCGGTCGTCGAAATGCCGGTGCTTAGGAGGATTTCATCATGATCGCTCTTGCCGTGCCCCGCTGCGGACCTCATCGGCATTGAATGCGAGTCTTGCCGGTATCGGCTTGGCGAGGATCGTCTTGGCCGCGCGGCATTCGCATGGGCAGCAGCCTATGCAAATGCGCATAAGGTGCCTCGCAGTCCCTGCGGCCCTTCGACAATCCCGATTCGCGGCGCTGCAAAGGTCGCTATGAGATCGGAGAGATGGTTCTGCCTCATCTCAGCGGGAGACCGTCCAGGAGAAAGCCGAGGCCCTTCCTGAAAGCGCCGTCCCAATCGTCATCCAAGAGCAAATGGGAGCTTTCGATGGTGGGGTACCTTTCGCTGAGGCTTGTGAGGCGCTGCTGCGCCGCCGCCCTGTCGGCGTCCGAAAAGTCGAAGCTCGCCCGGGTGATGGTGGCACCCATCACATAGTTCCAAAGCGACCATATCGCCGCGTTCAAGTCTGCGTCTCCCACGCCGGCGGCGGACAAGGTCTTGCTCAGCAGTTCCAGGCGATTGAGTATGTTCGGGCCGAGGGCCCGGCGCGGCAACAGTGACGCCGACCAAGGATGTCGCAGCATGCTGGCGCGCCAGTCCTCGAGCATGTGAAGGACTTCGCCTCGCCAGTCTTGGGGTTCAGCTTTTTGCGGCGGTCCGCGATATTCGAGCACTGAGTCGAGCGCCAGGTCAAAGACCGCCTCCTTGTTGTCGACATGCCAATATAGGCTCATCGCGCCCGAACCGACGCGGTCGGCCAACTTGCGCATCGTCAAGCCATTGACCCCTTCAGCGTCCAGCAACTCTATCGCGGTCACCACGATACGCCCGAGAGAGAGAGGCTGTTCACCGCGCGGGTCCTGCGCGGACGGAGGAGGACTTTTTGTCCGCTGAGGCCGTTTGCTAGTGGCTCGCCTAGATTTGTTTGCCATTCGTCTACCTTGCTGATCAGAACGTCGGCTCTGGCTGAAAATGCGACGCCGCCGCCTATGACCCAATTGACTCGTACGTCGTACGATGCGATCAGATCGTACGCCGTACGACTCGATCATACGAGCGTTTGGTTGATGTTCAATCTTGTAGGCTGCGATGGTCATTTGCCCGCAGTCCTCGGAACCAGAGAAAATCATGTCACGCGTAATTAAGCATTCGCTTATCGGAGGGCTAATCGTTATGACCATGGGCGTTCCAACTACGACGGCGGCGAACGAGAACGATCTAAAGCTGACCATCGTCAATCCCCCGAAACTTGGCGACCCGTCGCCGAATGGCTACAGCACGGCGGTGATAGTGCCCTCTAATGCCCGGATGGCCTACATCTCCGGACAGGGTGGCTTCGATAGCACGGGAGCCTTGTCGCCCGACTTCGACGTCCAGGTCGCGCAGGCCTACGCAAATTTGCGCACCGCCCTCGAGGGGATCAGTGCAAGGCCTGATCAGGTCGCCAAGCTCACGGTCTACGTAGTCGATCACGACATGTCCAAGCTTGAAGTCCTGACCAGGAACGTCAAGGAAATGTTCGGCGAAAGGCTGCCTGCGCAGACCCTGGTCGCCGTTCCCAAGCTTGCGATCGACCCTATGCTCTTCGAGGTGGAAGCCGTGGTCATGCTTGATTAGCCGGCAGCTCTCACGGCGCGGCGACGCGCAAGCCCGAGTGTGCGTCGTGCCTTTAGCAACAGGGGGCGCTTTGCGGAAGCAGGGCGGCCCTGCCGTGTCGTCAGAACTGCCGTTGCGTTGGGACGACGGCCAACGACACCGAAGAGCCAGATCACGGCTTCCAATCTTTCCCGGCTGGCACCGAATGTCGCGGCTTCGCTTCCGCTCCTTGACTTTCCGCCCGCTTTCCTGTTTATCGCGGCCAAATTCCTTCGCAAGTGTTGACTTCGAAGCCGCCGACCGGGCCCCGCAAAGGTGTAAAGAGAGCCCGGAGGTCACCATCCGACAGCGCGTTGCGCCCTCGGGTGGTTTTTGGCTTTGCGGCTTGTTTTCCGCGCGAGGGACCCCACGTTTCCGGCAAGCCCGATAGGTCAACCCGGAAGCCAGAAGGAAGAGAGAATGTTCGAGAGCCTGCAGGACCGCCTTGGTTCCATATTGAATGGACTGACCGGCCGCGGCGCCCTGTCGGAAACCGATGTTTCCGCGGCGCTCCGGGAGGTTCGCCGTGCGCTGCTCGAAGCCGATGTCGCGCTCGACGTCGTGCGCTCTTTCACGGAGAAGGTCCGCGAGAAGGCGGTCGGCGCCGAGATCCTGAAGTCGATCAAGCCCGGCCAGATGGTGGTCAAGATCGTCCATGACGAGCTCGTCGCCATGCTCGGCTCGGAAGGGGTGACGATCGACCTCAACGCGCCTGCGCCCGTCGTCGTCATGATGGTCGGCCTGCAGGGCTCGGGCAAGACGACGACGACGGGCAAGATCGCCAAGCGGCTGACGAGCCGCGACAAGAAGAAGGTCCTTATGGCCTCGCTCGACACCCGTCGGCCGGCCGCCCAGGAGCAGTTGCGCCAGCTCGGCGCCCAGACGGGCGTCGACACCCTGCCGATCATCGCCGGCCAGTCGCCGACCGACATCGCCGCTCGCGCTGTCCAGGCGGCGAAGCTCGGCGGCCATGATGTCGTCATCCTCGACACTGCCGGCCGTACCCATATCGACGAGCCGCTGATGATCGAGATGGCGGAGATCAAGCGGAAGTCCAACCCGCACGAGATTCTCCTCGTTGCCGACGCGCTCACCGGCCAGGACGCTGTCAATCTCGCCCGTAACTTCGACGACCGCGTCGGCATCACCGGGCTGGTCCTGACCCGCATGGACGGCGACGGCCGCGGCGGTGCCGCACTCTCGATGCGCGCCGTCACCGGCAAGCCGATCAAGCTGATCGGCGTCGGCGAGAAGATGGACGAACTTGAGGAGTTCCATCCCCGCCGCGTCGCCGACCGCATCCTCGGCATGGGCGACATCGTCTCGCTGGTCGAGAAGGCCGCGGAGAACATCGACGCCGAGAAGGCGGCCGCGATGGCTGCCAAGATGGCGAAGGGCAAGTTCGACCTCAACGACCTCGCCGATCAATTGCGCCAGATGCAGAAGATGGGCGGCATGGGCGGCATCATGGGCCTGATGCCGGGCATGGCCGGTATGAAGGACAAGATGGCGGCGGCCGGGCTCGACGATTCGCTGTTCAAGCGACAACTCGCGATCATCTCGTCGATGACCAAGGCCGAGCGGGCCAATCCGGATATCCTCAAGCATTCGCGCAAGAAGCGCATCGCGAGCGGCTCGGGAACCGACGCCTCGGACATCAACAAGCTCCTGAAGATGCACCGCCAGATGGCCGACATGATGAAGATGATGGGCGGCAAGGGCAAAGGCGGAATGATGAAGCAGATGATGGGCGGCCTTGCCAACAAGATGGGCCTCGGTGGCCTCGGCGGCGGCATGCCCGATCTCTCGAAGCTCGACCCGAAACAGCTCGAAGCTCTGCAGAAGCAGGCGGAAGCGGCCGGTCTCGGCCAGCCGGGCAGTATGCCTGGGCCGGGCGGCGGGTTGCCTGGCCAAGGATTACCAGGATTGGGCGGCCCCAAGCTGCCGGGCCTTGGCGGTTTCCCCGGCCTGCCCGGCCTGCCGAAGAAGAAGTGAGGATCGCAACGGATGCTTGATCCCGAGATCAAAGAGGAATTGGCGAGTTATCGGCAGTCGATCGACAATATCGATGCCGCCCTCGTCCATATGCTGGCCGAACGCTTCCGCTGCACCAAGGCGGTGGGCGTTCTGAAGGCCAAGCACAGACTGCCGCCGGCGGACCCGGCGCGCGAAGAATACCAGATCGAACGCCTTCGGCGGCTCGCCAAGGACGCCAATCTGGACCCGGATTTCGCCGAGAAGTTCCTGAACTTCATCATCAAGGAAGTCATCCGGCATCATGAAGCCATCGCCGCCGATCGCTCGCAGCCCGCGGGCAGCGCCGGCACTACAAGTTCCGCTTGAACGAAGCGGTCAAGAAGGCCTGCAAGGAGTAAATTGAAATGGCACTGAAAATTCGTCTCGCCCGCGGCGGTTCCAAGAAGCGCCCCTACTACCAGATCGTCGTTGCCGATGCGCGCTCGCCCCGTGACGGTCGCTTCCTCGAGAAGCTCGGCTCCTGGAATCCGATGCTTGCCAAGGACGACGCAAAGCGCGTTGAGCTCAACGCCGAGCGCGTGAGCCACTGGATCGCCCAGGGTGCCCAGCCGACCGACCGCGTGCTTCGCTTCCTCGACCAGGCCGGCCTCGCCCAGCGCCCGGCCCGCAATAACCCGACGAAGGCCCTGCCGGGCAAGAAGGCACAGGAGCGGGCCGCCGAAGCCAAGCAGCGCGCCGAAGAGGCAGCCGCCGCCGCTGCGGAAGCTGCCGCAGAATAATACGTCCGGAGCGGATTGAGGCAACGTGTGTGCGGGTTTCGCCCGCATTCCGCTCCGACTACTCTCGGCCATGTTGCAATACGGGTGGCATTTCCATGCCGCCCGTTTTGCTTTATTTGCTCTCGCAGAGAATTGGCGGTTGCAGACCGCCCTTACCGGATCCCGCAGATGACGAAGCTAAACAACCCTGTCCTGATGGCGACGATCGGTGCGGCGCAAGGCCTGCGCGGCGAGGTGCGGGTGAAATCCTATACAGACGACCCGACCGCGCTTGCCAACTACGGCAATCTGCACAGCGAAGACGGCCGCGTGTTCGAGATCCTGGAGATCCGTGAAGCGAAGAACATGGTCGTCGTGCGCTTTCGCGGGATCAACGACCGCACCTCCGCCGAGGCGCTGAACGGGCTCGAGCTTTTCGTCGAACGCGACAACCTTCCGGACGAGGATCTCGACGAGGACGAGTTCTTCTATGCCGATCTCGAAGGGCTGGAGGCGGTCGACGCCGAGGGCAAAAGCTATGGCGCAGTGACGGGTGTGTTCGATTTCGGCGCCGGCGATCTCCTGGAATTGAAAGGACCTGGCAGGCGGCCGGTGCTGATCCCCTTCACCGAATGGTCGGTTCTGGAAATTGATCTCGAGGCCGGCAAGCTGCTGGTCGATCCTGTTGCGGCGGGTCTCGTCGATGACAAGGACGACGGCCTCGGCAAATCGTTCCCGACCGGGCGCAAGTGACAAAGCCATGACTTTCCGCGCATCCGTGCTGACGCTCTATCCGGAGATGTTCCCCGGGCATCTCGGTGTGTCGCTCGCGGGCAAGGCTCTGAGCCGCGGCCAATGGTCGATCGATGCCGTGCAGATCCGCGATTTCGCCGAGGACAAGCACCGCACCGTCGACGACACCCCGGCAGGCGGCGGCGCCGGCATGGTGCTGAAGCCGGATGTGCTTGCCCGCGCCATCGACCATGCCTCGGCGGATGACCACCGGCCGCGGCTGCTGATGAGCCCGCGCGGGCGGACACTGACGCAGGCGCGCGTGCGCGAGCTTGCCTCTGGTCCGGGCGTCGTCATCGTCTGCGGCCGTTTCGAGGGGGTCGACCAGCGCGTCATCGATACGCGACAGCTCGAGGAAGTGTCGATCGGCGACTATATTCTTTCAGGCGGCGAGCCGGCGGCGCTGGTGCTGCTCGATGCCATCGTGCGCATCCTGCCGGGCGTCATGGGCAATGAACTTTCCGGCCTGCATGAAAGCTTCGAGGGCGGGCTGCTCGAGCACCCGCATTACACCCGGCCGCAGGTCTTCGAAGGCCGGGAGATTCCGGCGGTGCTGACCTCCGGCAACCACAGCGCGATCGCCAAATGGCGAGAGGCAGAGGCACGGCAATTGACCGAGGAACGGCGGCCGGATTTGCTGAAAGGTAATCCGAATCCCCCGGCAAACGATGCGAAGCCCGATTCGCGTCAGCCGGTGAAAAGATAATAGGCGGCCAGCAGCAGACCGACTGCAACGACAAGCGCGCGGATGACGGCCTGGGGCACGCGCCGGGCGGCCCAAACGCCCGAGTAGCCGCCAAGCGCCGCACCCGGCACCATGATCGCCGCGTGCAGCCAGGAAACGACGCCGCCGGCAGCGAAGACGAAGATGGCAATCGTCGCGATGACGATCGAGATGAAGTTCTTGAGCGCGTTCAGCCGGTGATAGCCACCGCCTGTCGCAAGCCCGAGCACGGCGAGCATCATGATGCCCATGCCGGCGCCGAAGAAGCCGCCATAGATTGAGGTTGCAAACTGGCTCGCGGCGCCGAGGGGACCGATCCTGTGTTCATCGCCGCGCGCCTTCGGCTTCAAGAGCGGCCCAGCCGCGAAGATCGCGGTTGCGGCGATCAAGAGCCAGGGCACCATCGCGCGGAAGGACGGATTGGAGAGCGACAAGAGGATCAGCGCCCCGGCAAGCCCGCCGATCGCGGAAATGACCCCGAGCGCGACGGCGTTGCGCCAATCGGCGCGAATCTCCTTCGCATAGGCGAGCGCCGAGGTGACATAGCCGGGAAGCTGGATGATCGAGGAGGTGGCATTGGCGACGATCGGCGGCAGTCCGCCGAGCGTCATCGCGCCAAAGGTGAGAAAAGTGCCGCCGCCGGCGATCGCATTGACGACGCCGGACAGGAATCCGGCAACGAACAGCAGAAGCACGTGGAATATCGTCATCCTCTCCCCCTAACCGGCGCGGAGATCGGGATAGCGGCTGGCAGCGCCGGCTGCAAGCCCGTCAGGCGATCACGTCGCAATACTCCCTCCGCGCAACGCGGAGGGAGCTGTCGGTTTCGGCCGCCTCACGCAAGCCTGGCGCAGGCGGCGGCGATGCGGGTGAGCGCTTCCTTCAGTTCCGCTTCCGAGGTCGCGTAGGAGATGCGGAAGAAGGGCGAGAGGCCGAAGGCCGAGCCCGGCACGACGGCGACGTGGGCGTCCTCCAGCAGATAGGCGCAGAAGTCCGCATCGGTTTCGATCCGTTTGCCGGCGGGGGTCACCCGACCAAGCATGCCGGCGCAGCCGGAGAAAGTGTAGAAGGCGCCTTCCGGAACGCGGCAGTCGAGACCCTCGATCGCGTTCAGGCCGTTAATGACGAGGTCGCGGCGGCGCTGGAAGCTCTGCCTGCGCTCCTTCAGGAACTCCTGAGGGCCGGTGAGCGCCGCGACCGAAGCGGCCTGGCTGACCGAGGACGGGCAGGAGGTCGCCTGGCTCTGGACGACGGCCATCGCCTTGATCAGTTCGCGCGGGCCCCCGGCATAACCGATGCGCCAACCGGTCATCGCATAGGCTTTCGAGACGCCGTTGACGGTCAACGTGCGTTCCTTCAGGCGGGGCTCGAGCTGAGCGGGCGTGACGAAATTGAAGCCGTCATAGACGATATGCTCGTACATGTCGTCCACGAGCAGCCAGACATGCGGATGCTTAAGCAGCACGTCGAGAAGCGGCCGGTAGTCGTTGGCGTCATAGGCGGCACCCGAAGGGTTCGAGGGCGAGTTCAAGAGCACCCATCGTGTCTTGGGCGTGATCGCCGCCTCGAGCTTGTCCGCGGTCAGGCGGAAGCCGGAGGATGCATCACTGGCAATCAATACCGGCTTGCCTTCGCAGATCTGGACGATGTCCGAATAGGAGGTCCAGTAGGGTGTCGGTATGATCACCTCGTCGCCCGGATCGACCGTCGCCGCCATGGCATTGAACAGGATCTGCTTGGCGCCGGTGGCGACCGTGATTTCGTCCAGCTCGTAGGCGATGCCGTTCTCGCGCTGGAATTTCTCCCGAATTGCCTTTTTCAGCTCGGGCGTGCCGTCGAGCGCGGTGTATTTCGTCTCGCCGCGCCGGATCGCCTCCGAGGCCGCTTGCTTGACGTGATCCGGCGTGTCGAAATCCGGTTCGCCGGCGCCGAGGATGATCACCGGCTTGCCTTCTCGCTTCATGGCATTGGCGCGGGCGCCGATCTTCAAAATTTCCGAAACGCCGATCGAGGAAATCCGCGAGGCGGGCCGAAAGCCCGCCTCCTTCACCGTTGCATTGATGGTCATGGCCGATCCTATTCGATGTCGCCGGTTATTTGATGTCGCCAATCATTCGACATCGAACGAGACGCCCTGCGCCAGCGGCAGAGCCTTCGAATAGTTCACGGTGTTGGTGGCCCGGCGCATATAGGCCTTCCAGGCGTCCGAGCCGGATTCGCGGCCGCCGCCCGTCTCCTTCTCGCCGCCGAATGCGCCGCCGATTTCCGCGCCGGAGGTGCCGATATTGACGTTGGCTATGCCGCAATCGGAGCCGTCGGCCGCGAGGAAGCGTTCCGATTCCTGCATGTCGCGGGTGAAGATCGACGAGGAAAGGCCGGCGGCAACCGCATTGTGCTCGGCGAGCACCGCGTCGAAGTCGCTGTATTTCATCACATACAGGACCGGCGCGAAGGTCTCTTCCAGAACCGGGCCTTCCTGCTTCGGCATTTCGACGATCGCCGGCTTGACGTAATAGCCGTTTTCGTAGCCGAGCTCGACGCGTTCGCCGCCGGTGACCGCACCGCCATGCGCCTTCGCCTCCGCGATCGCCTTCTGCATGTTGTCGAAGGCTGCCTTGTCGACGAGCGGCCCGACGAGTGCCGAGCTTTCAAGCGGATTGCCGACGGAGACCGATTGATAGGCCTTCTTCAGCCGCGGCACGAGCTGATCATAGACGCTCTCATGCACGAACAGACGGCGCAGCGTCGTGCAGCGCTGGCCGGCGGTACCCATCGCGCCGAAGGCGATTGCGCGCAGCGCCATGTCGAGATCGGCCGACGGGCAGACGATGCCGGCATTGTTGCCGCCGAGTTCGAGGATGCCGCGGGCGAAGCGCTTGGCGAGCCGCGGACCGACCTCGCGCCCCATGCGGGTGGATCCGGTCGCCGAGACGAGCGGAACCCTGGGATGGTCGACGAGCACCTCGCCGATCGAACGGTCGCCGATCAGCACTTGCGACAGGCCCTCCGGCGCATCGCCGAATCGGGCGAGCGCACGTCGAAGGATCGCCTGGCAGGCAAGCGCGGTGAGCGGCGTCTTCTCCGACGGCTTCCACACGACGGCATCGCCGCAGACGAGCGCAAGCGCCGCATTCCACGACCAGACGGCTACGGGGAAGTTGAAGGCCGAAATGATGCCGACGACGCCGAGCGGATGCCAGGTTTCCATCATCCGGTGGCCGGGCCGTTCGGTTGCGATCGTCAGACCGTAGAGCTGGCGCGAAAGGCCGACGGCGAAATCGCAGATGTCGATCATCTCCTGCACTTCGCCAAGGCCCTCGGACGGGATCTTGCCGGCTTCGATCGAGACGAGACGGCCGAGATCGGCCTTGAAGGCGCGCAACTCCTCGCCGAGCAGGCGGACAAGTTCGCCGCGCTTCGGCGCCGGCACCATCCGCCAGGCACGGAAGGCTTCGTCGGCCTCCTCGATCTTCTTCGCGGCTTCGGCCGCCGTGTCGGTCTTGAGGCTTGCGATCTGTTCGCCGGTGACCGGGCTGAAGGACGGCATGTCGCCGCCGGTGTAGAGTTCCTTGGCGACGCCCAGCTTCTCCAGGAGGGCGGCTGCCTCACTGGCGACGTCGACTTTGGTGGCTGCAATATTCATGTGTAATGCTCCCGTTTGATTCCAGGCGACTTAGCCAAACCGCACGCTGCCGAGCCTTCCCGGCGAAGTGATCGACTTGAGGCCCGCCGCCATTTCCTTCAGTTTTTCCGGCGTGTAGAAATCGTAATAGGCCTGATTGCGGCGGCCGATCGCATGCTCTGCACTGAAGCTGCCGCCATACTGCTCGACCGCGACGGCGAAGACCCATTCGCGCAGGCGCTGTTCGAAAGCCGGATCGGTCAACAGCGGGTTATCCCTCGCAACGACCAGGTTGAAGTGGACCCCGCCGTCGCCGATATGGCCGAAATCGCAGATGGTGACGCCCGGAAACTCAGCCGGCATCTCCGCCTTCATATGGTCACAGAAGACCATGATGTCACCCCGGCGGAAGGAGAGATCGAAGGCTATCAGCTTGCCGAGATGCTTCACTCCTTCCGAAAGCGCATGACGCAGCGCCCAGGTCTCGTGCGGCGGACCGATGAAGGCGTCCGCGAGCGGCGCCTCCTCCGTTTCCCATATTTCCGCAAGCACGCCTTCGAGCACCGAGTCGAGCGATTGCTCGCCATCGCGCGGCGCCCAAGTGCGGGAAACCTCGGCGAGGATCACGTAGTCCGGTATTTCGCCGCCCTGGAAGGGATTCTTCAGCGACGGCACATGGGCGAAGGCTGCTGCAAGCGCATTCTTCGACATGCCTTCAAAGGCCGTAAGATAGGCTCCAAGCCGTTCTTCCATGGCGTTCAGGAGCGGCATCACCTCTGCTCCGCTCGCAGGCACCAGCAAGGCCGTTGCCGATTGCTTCGGAACGCGCTCGAGATTGAGCACGCATTCGGTGACGATCCCGAAGGCGCCGGAAGTGCCGATGAAGAGCTGTTTCCAGTCGACGCCGGTATTGTTCTTGCGCAATTCGCTATCGAGATCGAGCACCGTCCCCGCCTCATCCGCGAGCACCACCTTGACACCAAGCGTGTTGCGGCGGACGTCGCCATATTTCAGGAAGCGCGAACCGCCCGTGTTGGTCGCGATCATGCCGCCGATGCGTGGATCGGCACCAAGATCGATTGGGAAGAAAAGCTCGTGTTGTTCGAGCCGCCGGTTGAGCTCCGACAGGCGAACCCCCGCATCGACCCGAACCGCGCGGTTATCTAGGTCGAGTTCGAACTGCCGGGACAGCCGGTCGAGGCTAAGCACGACTTCGTCACCGGAATTGTCCGGCGTCGAGCCGGATACCAGGCCGGTATTGCCGGACTGCGGAATGACGGTAATGCCGTTGCGCACGCAATAGCCGACCGCGGCGGAAACCTCAGCCGTCGTTGCCGGACGCAGCACGGCGCCCGCACGGCCGCGATCGTAGCGTGCGCCGGTCTCGTAGGCTTCCATGTCCTCCGGACGGGTCACCACGGCCTTTCCCCCAAGGAGTCCCGAAAGCGCGTCGATATGGTCCTTTGCGATCATTGTTGGCGTATCATTCCGCTGCGACAGCCGCCGTAATCCCGTTGAGGCACGCTTCGATCGATGCCTTTTCGATTCCGGCATAGTGGTCGAATTCGTTGAGCACAGCGACGCCGAGATCGGCCTCGAAGCGATGCTGGTTCGGGCTCGCGACGAATTCCTGCTGCGCGGCGTCGCCGAGATTCGACTGGAAGATACCGGCGGCGCTGACCGGAAGGAAGTCCTCGTAGACGATCGGATCGAACTCGACGAGGCCGTCGGCGATCAGCGCTGCGAGCTCGCGACGGCCGGGAAGCTTCGTCTGCCTGCCCTTTTCCGTCAGAGAATAACTGAAATAGCCGAGCCCTGCCTCGCGAATCTCGGCCCAGCTGTCCGGGAAGGCCCTGAAGGCCGTCGCGAGTGCGGCCTCGTACTCGCGGGCGTTGGAGCCGTCGGCGGCGGGGCGAACGATCTTGCGCGACTGGGCGAGCAGCCGATCATAGAGGGCGCGGCCCTTCGGCGTCAGTGCGATGCCGCGCTGTTCGATCTCGCCGAAACGGGCCGTATGGGAGCCGGTGTTCCAGTCGCCGCCGGCGCGGAAGGAAACCGGTTCTTCGAGCGCCTTGAAGGAGGTCTGGCGAAGCAGGATCGGGCAATTGCGAGTCGGCGGCCCCTCGACCACCGCCTTGGGCGCAATGCCGTATTGCGGCATCAGCGCCTGCACCTTGTCGATATCGAGCGTGCGCGGCGTCAGGTGATTGATGTGCGGCCCCTTGAAGGAGACAACGTCGGCGATCAGCCGGTGCGCGTCGTGCAGACGCTTGTACATGTCAGCGCTGACATTTGCCTTGTCGTGCCAGCGGAAGGTCTCGAGAACTTCAGCCACGAAACGCTCGGCATCGGCCCAGTCGAGACCGCCCTGGAGTTCGGCCTTCAGGGTGAGCTCGACCGCTCCAGGTGTGAAGATCCGGCGCTCCCCGAGAATCGTCTCGGCTTCGGCCCGCAGGATTTCGTCGGCGATCAGGTCGAGTCTGAGGAGCGAAGTAAACACCCGGAACGGATTGCGCTTCAGCGAAGCCTCGCCGACGGGGCGGAAGGCGGTGGAATGCACCGGCACGCCCGCGGTCGAAAGATCGTAGTAACCAACCGGATACATGCCCATGACGGCAAAGACCCGGCGCATCATCGAAAGCTCTGCGGGCGTGCCCAGGCGGATCGCGCCATGTCGTTCCTCCGAGATACGGTCAAGAGAATCGGTAGCTTGCAGGCGCTCCCGTAATCCTGCATTCGCCGCCAGCGTGTCACCGTTCACCTTCGCGACCAGTTCCATCAGCGTGCCGTAGGCCGGAACCTCCTCGCGGTACATGACGGACATCGCGGCGGAAAAAGCCGAACGAATATCGTCGGTCGAAACGAAACTATTCTCTTTCACTGGGACTCGCCTCGCGCTAAGGGTGAAGGACAAGATCATTCTTATTTCAGATCATATCGGAAGCCCCAAGCGTTGGATCGCGTTGCTTCTGACTATGTTGATGCGAGGCTGGAATGAAGTTGAGCCGCCGACTGGTCCCCGACGTGACGACGCTGCAGGCCTTCGAATGCGCCGCACGCCACGGCAGCTTCACCCAGGCTGCCGCCGAGCTCAATCTGACGCAGAGTGCCGTCAGCCGCCAGATCAAGGACCTCGAAACCCAGCTCGGCGTGCTTCTCTTCGAGCGGGTGCGTCAGCGGGTCATCCTCTCGGATGCGGGGCAGAAATTCCTGCCGGAGGTCCGCCGCCTGCTCACCCAGACCGAGGAGCTGATGGTGCGCGCCATGGCCTCGGCGCGCGCCGAGTCGAGTCTCTCCATCGCCTCGTTGCCGACCTTCGGCAGCCGCTGGCTGGTGCCGCGCCTGCCCGATTTCCTGAGCAGGCATCCCGGCACCGTTCTCAACATCGCCTCGCGCTCTGCACCGTTCGATTTCGACGAGCAGAATTTCGATCTGGCGATCCATTATGGCCAACCCGTCTGGGCACGCGCCATCTGCAGCTATCTCTGCAGCGAGATCATCGTTCCGGTCGCAAGCCCGTCACTCCTGGCGGCCAACCCGGTCGAGACGTCCGAGGGCCTCGGCGTCGGGCCACTGCTGCACCTTGCGACGAGGCCAAAGCTCTGGGCGCAATGGTTCGAGGCGAGCGGTGTCGACAGCCAGGGCGCCTATCGCGGCAATCGTTTTGATCAGTTTTCGATGGTCATCGAAGCGGCCGCCGCAGGTCTCGGTTTTGCCCTTTTGCCCCGCTATCTGATCGAACAGGAACTCGCCGCAGGCACGCTGCGGATCGTACTCGATCGACCGATGCAGACTGAGAACAGCTATTACCTCGTGGTTCCGGAGGGCAAATTGGAAAATCCGATCAGCCGCGCTTTCCGGGAGTGGATCAGCGACCAGGTCGGCTGATCCGGCGCAAGGGGTTCGGCCGGATTGTTCGCGACTGGCGCCATCCACACCGGACCGCACCGACCAGGAAAGGGCGCATTTGAGAGAGACGTTCATCGAGCCCAGGGAGAGCCGGAAGAGGTCCGCTCTCCCCGTCCGGCAGGCTTACCGGATCCGTGCACGTCAGTGCTCGCCATCCTTGCAAGCCGCTGACACTGCGGCTAAAAAATGCCATCTTCATGCATCACGCGGCCGCGGCAGCCGAAGCGCCGTCGGCTTTGCCATCTCCAGTGCCTCAAATCCCGGCCGACCTCCGTTTGCGGCGGCCTTCGAACCCGGGATGAGAACGGTCGATGGGGGGGTGCATGAACGTGTCTAGAAAAGCACCGGCTGCGCAGAGATCCTCAGCGCCGCAGTCGTGGCGTCAAAACAACGAGAGCCGGGCCGATCAAACCCGGTTGGAACCAGAATCCGTACCCATGCTCCAACAAACGACGTCGTCCAGTTCACCCCGCGAGCCGGAAGCGAGGCAAATCGATTTCAACGATTCGATCCGCTCGAGCTATTTTTCGATAGACGACCTCAGGGCATGCGGCGCCGATCTCGCGTTGAATGGCGTCTCGTCGCTCCCGGGTTTTTTCCCCTTTGATTTCCGCGCCAGACATCGGGAGAACGAGAGGGAAATCTTCCGCGTCTACCGCACGACGGCCGCCGACGTCGAGGCAGGCGCTTCGATCACACCGGCTGCGGAATGGCTGCTCGACAACCACCATGTGGTCGAGGACGCGATCCAGGAGGTCCGTCGCGATTTTCCGCGGAAGTTCTACCGGCAATTGCCGACGCTCTCGATCTCCGGTGCCGCCACCCCGCGCACCATGGCGCTCGCCTGGCTTTACGTCGCCCATACGCACAGCACGGTTTCGCACGAAAGCGTCACCGCGATGGTCGAGGGCTTTCAGGAGCACGAGACGTTCAAGATCGGCGAATTGTGGGCGCTGCCGTCGATCCTGCGCTTCGTGCTCATCGAAAACCTGCGGCGCATCGCCATCCGGGTCGAGCGGTCGCGCGGCATGCGGCAGAAAGCCAACGACGTCGCCGACCAGATCATCCGCCTGAGCGAACCGGAGCGGTGCCGGGCTCTGCTGGCTGAATCGGAGGCGCTGGCCGCCGACAATACCTTCATCGCGCAGCTTCTTTACCGCATGCGCGACGGCTCCCAGACCTCGGGTGTCGTGATCGCCTGGATCGAAGAGCGGCTCGAGCGCAGAGGCACCGATGTCGAGGAGGCGCTGGTCGCCGAGCAGAACCGCCTGTCCTCGGGCAATGCGACGATGAGCAACATCATCCGCAGCCTGCGCGAGATCGACGATACCGACTGGGCCGTCTGGTTCGAAAGCGTCAGCAAGGTCGACGCGACATTGCGCGCCGGTTCCGATTACGCGGCGCTCGATTTCGGCTCGCGCAACGCCTATCGCGACACGATCGAGAAGCTCGCCCGCCGCTCCGGCCACGCCGAGCATGAAATCACCGAAATTGCGATCGACATGGTCGAGGAGGCGAAGGCTGCCGCCGCCATCGAGGCGCCGCTGCAGGAGCCGAATGTCGGCGCCGTTCTGGTCGGTGAACGGCGCAAGGAACTGGAGAAAAGGATCGGCTATTCGCCGTCGGTGTTCCAGCGCATTATCCGGCTGGTGCGCAAGCTGGACTGGATGGCGATCGCCGGACCGAACATAATGCTGACCATCCTGGCGATGGTCGCGGTCTATGCCTTCGTCGATCCCATGGACATCCCGGACGGCGCCAAGCTGATCATGCTGCTCCTCTTTGCCCTGCCGGCCTCCGAGGGGGCGATGGGCCTGTTCAATACGCTGGTCACGCTTTTCGTCAGACCTTCGCGCCTTGTCGGCTACGAATTCCTGGATGGCATTCCCGAAGACGCGCGCACGCTCGTCGTCGTGCCCTGCCTGATCTCCAAGCGCGATCATGTCGACGAGCTGGTTCGCAATCTCGAGGTTCATTATCTCGCCAATCCGCGCGGCGAGATCTATTTCGCGCTCCTCAGCGACTGGGCCGACAGCAAGGTCGAGGAAACCCCGGCAGATCATGACGTGCTCGAATACGCAAAGCGCGAGGTCGCATCGCTTTCCGCCCGCTACGCCTACGACGGCAAGAGCCGCTTCTTCCTCTTGCACCGCCGGCGGCTCTTCAACGAGGCGGAGGGCGTTTGGATGGGCTGGGAGCGAAAGCGTGGCAAGCTGCATGAGCTGAACCTGCTCTTGCGCGGCGACCGCGACACCTCGTTCCTGCAAGGCGCCAACATGGTGCCGGACGGCGTGCAATATGTCATGACGCTCGATTCCGACACGCGCCTGATGCGCGATGCGGTGACGAAACTCGTCGGCAAGCTTTACCATCCAATCAACCGGCCGGTTCTGGATCCGGGGACGCAGCAGGTGGTGACAGGCTACAGCCTGTTGCAGCCGCGGGTGACGCCTTCGCTCACCACCGGCAGCGAGGCTTCCGCCTTCCAGCGCATCTTCTCGGCCAATCGCGGCATCGACCCCTACGTCTTCACCGTTTCCGACGTCTATCAGGACATCACCGGAGAGGGCAGCTTCACCGGCAAGGGGCTTTATCACGTCGATGCATTCGAAGCGGCGCTGAAGGGCAGGATCGAAGAGAACGCCGTGCTCAGCCACGATCTGCTCGAAGGCTCCTATGCGCGTTGCGCGCTCGTCACCGATGTCGAGCTCGTCGAGGATTTCCCGATCCGCTACGAGGTCGAGATGTCGCGCCAACATCGCTGGGCGCGCGGCGACTGGCAGCTCCTGCCCTACATCTTCAGCCTGTCGAACGGGCTATCGATGCTCGGGCGCTGGAAGATGTACGACAACCTGCGCCGCTCGCTGATCCCCGTCGCGTGGCTCGTTGCCTCGGTCATGGGCTGGTACTACATGGAGCCGATGGAGGCGCTGATCTGGCAGCTGGTGCTGATCTTCAGCCTTTTCGTCGCCCCGACGCTGTCGCTGATCTCCAGCTTGATGCCGCGGCGCAGCGACATCGTCGCAAGAGCGCATCTCCACGCGGTGCTGTCCGATGTCCAGGCGGCGAACGCTCAGGTGGCGCTGCGCATCGTCTTCATTGCCCATAATGCGGCGATTATGGCGGACGCGATCGTCCGTTCGCTCTACCGTACCTTCGTCAGCCGCAAGCTGATGCTGGAGTGGCGCACGGCGGCCCAGGTCCAGAGCGCCGGCCACGGGTCTATCGGCGACTATTTTCGCGCCATGTGGACGGCCCCGGCGCTCTCGGTCGTGGCGCTGGCGCTTGCGGCGATCTCCGACACCGGATTGCCGTTCATCGGCATTCCTTTCGCGCTCATCTGGGCGGCGTCGCCCGCCGTCGCGTGGTTCGTCAGTCAATCGGCGGAAACGGAAGACCAGCTCGTCGTTTCCGGGGATGCAATCGCAGAGATGCGCAACATCGCCCGGCGAACGTGGCGCTATTTCGAAACCTTCGTGACAACCGAGGGCAATTTCCTGCCGCCGGACAATTTCCAGGAGACCCCGCAACCGGTTCTCGCGGAACGCACCTCGCCCACCAATATCGGCGTCTATCTGCTTTCGGTGATGTCGGCGCGCTCCTTCGGCTGGATCGGCTTCGAGGACACGATCACCAGGCTCGAGCAGACGATCGCGACGATCGACCGGATGCCGAAATATCGCGGCCATCTCTTCAACTGGTACCGTACGCGAACGCTGGATCCGATGGAGCCGCGCTACGTCTCCTCCGTAGACAGCGGCAACCTCGCCGGACATCTGATCGCGGTCTCGTCGATGTGCCGCGAATGGGCGGAGGCGCCCTCCGCGCATGTGCAGGGCAACCTCGACGGCATCGGCGATGTCGCGGCGATTCTCAAGGAGGTGCTGGGCGAGCTGCCCGACGACCGCAAGACCGTGCGGCCGCTCCGGCGCCTCATCAAAGAGCGCATCGCCGGCTTCCACAATGCCTTGGCCGCGGTCAAGCGCGAGCATGAGTTCGCGTCCATCCGGGTGATCAACCTGGCCGTGCTCGCGCGCGACATCCACAAGCTGACGGTCAATCTCGACCATGAAGTGCGTACCGTCCAGACCAGCGAAGTGGAGAAATGGGCGGCCTCGCTGGTCGCGACCTGCGAGGCGCATATCGCCGACGGCGTCTTCGACCTCGGCGCCATCGAGGCGCTGCGCCAACGGCTGCTGGTCCTCAAGGAGCGCGCCCGCGACATCGCCTTTTCGATGGATTTCGGCTTCCTGTTCCGGCCGGAACGGCGTCTGCTCTCGATCGGCTACCGCGTAAGCGCCAATGAACTCGACGAGGCCTGCTACGACCTGCTTGCCTCGGAAGCGAGGCTGACGAGCCTCTTCGCCATCGCCAAGGGAGACCTGCCGACCGAGCACTGGTACAAGCTCGGCCGTACGGTGGTGCCGGTGGGCGCGCGCGGCGCACTCGTGTCCTGGTCGGGCTCGATGTTCGAATATCTGATGCCGCCGCTCGTCATGCAGGAGCGGCAGGGCGGCATCTTGAACCAGACAAACAACCTGGTGGTGCAGGAGCAGATCAATCACGGCCGGCGGCTCGGGACGCCCTGGGGGATATCCGAGGCGGCGTTCAATGCCCGCGACCACGAGCTGACCTACCAGTATACAAATTTCGGCGTGCCGACGCTCGGGCTGAAGCGCGGCCTCGGCCAAAACGCCGTGATCGCGCCCTATGCGTCGATCCTTGCCTGCATGTATGACCCGAAATCGGCGCTCGCCAACCTGGCGCGGCTTCGCGAATACGGGGCCCTCGGGGTCTATGGTTACCACGATGCCGTCGATTTCACGCCGACCCGCGTGCCGGAAGGTCAGATTTGCGCAGTCGTGCGCAACTACTACGCGCACCACCATGGAATGTCGATCGCCGCGATAGCCAATGTCGTATTCAACGGGCAGCTGCGCGAGTGGTTCCATGCCGATCCGGTGATCGAGGCCGCCGAACTCCTCCTGCAGGAGAAGGCGCCGCGCGATATTCCGGTGATGGCCGCCAAGCGCGAACCGGAAGCACTCGGCAAGGGCCAGGGCGAGCTCCTGCGTCCGCAAGTCCGCGTCATCGAGGACCCGCTGATGCAGGACCGCGAAACGGTGCTGCTGTCGAACGGCCACTACTCGATCATGCTCACGGCGACCGGAGCTGGCTATGCGCGCTGGAACGGCCAATCAGTCACGCGCTGGAAGCCGGATCCGGTGGAAGACAGGAACGGGACATTCATCTTCCTGCGCGACACGGTCAGCGGAGCGTGGTGGTCGGCAACGGCCGAGCCGCGGCGGGCGTCGGGCGAGACGACGGTCACCCGCTTCGGAGACGACAAGGCCGAATTCGTCAAGACGGTCGGCGACCTCACGAGCGAGGTGGAATGCATCGTCGCGACCGAGCACGACGCGGAAGGCCGTCGGCTGATCCTGCTCAACACAGGTACGGAGGACCGCTTCATCGAGGTGACGTCCTATGCCGAGCCGGTGCTTGCCATGGACGAGGCCGACAGCGCTCATCCGGCCTTCTCTAAAATGTTCATCCGCACGGAAATCAGCCGTCAGGGCGACGTGATCCGGATCTCGCGCAACAGGCGCAGCCCCAGCGACCCGGACATCGAGGTCGCGCATCTCATCACCGATAATGCCGGCAGCGACCGCCATACCCAGGCGGAAACCGACCGGCGCCGCTTCCTCGGTCAGGGCCGCACGCTTTCCGAGGCGGCTGCCTTCGATCCGGGCGCGACGCTTTCGGGCACCGACGGCTTCACGCTCGACCCGATCATGGCGCTTCGCCGCGTCGTGCGCGTGCCGGCCGGCAAGAAGGTGAGCGTCGTCTTCTGGACCATTGCCGCCCCGGATCGCGAAGGCATCGATCGGGCGATCGACCGCTATCGCCATCCGGAAACATTCAACCACGAGCTGATTCACGCGTGGACGCGCAGCCAGGTGCAGATGCGCCATGTGGGCATCACGTCGAAGGAGGCGGCAAGCTTCCAGATGCTGGGCCGTTATCTGATCTATCCGGACATGCACCTGCGGGCCGACACGGCAACTGTGAAGGCGGGACTTGCCTCGCAGGCGGCGCTGTGGCCGCTGGCGATCTCGGGCGATTTCCCGATCTTCTGCCTGAGGATCAATGACGAAGGCGATCTCGGCATTGCCCGAGAAGCGCTGCGCGCGCAGGAATATCTAAGGGCGCGGGGCATCACCGCCGATCTCGTGATCATCAACGAGCGCGCCTCCTCCTACGCGCAGGATATGCAGCACACGCTCGACGCGATGTGCGAGAACTTGAGGCTGCGCGGCTTGTCCGACGGTCCGCGCCAGCACATCTTCGCGGTGCGCCGCGACCTGATGGAACCGGAGACCTGGTCGACGCTGATTTCCGCCGCGCGTGCCGTGTTCCATGCCCGCAACGGCACCATCTCCGACCAGATCGCCCGCGCCAGCGCACTTTATGCGAAGCCGCTGGAAAGCAGCGAAGAGACGACGCGGATGCTGCTGCCGGTCATGCAGGATGGCGCCGAACGGCAACCTGCTTCGGTCAGCGGCGACGACCTTGAGTTCTGGAATGGTTTCGGCGGTTTTGCCGAGGATGGTCGCGAGTATGTGGTGCGACTGAGCGGTGGCGAGACGACGCCTCATCCGTGGATCAACGTCATCTCCAACGAACATTTCGGCTTCCACATCTCCGCCGACGGGGCGGCCTTCACCTGGAGCCGCAACTCGCGCGACTATCAGTTGACCCCCTGGAGCAACGACCCTGTGGTCAACCTTCCGGGCGAGGCGATTTTCGTCCGCGACATGGCAAGCGGCGCTGTGCTCACTCCCTATGCGGCGCTGACGCGACGCAAGTCCGTACGCTTCGAAGCGCGCCACGGTCTCGGCTACTCGCTCTTCCGGAGCACTCAGGAGGGGCTGGAGATCGAAGCCGCGCACACGGTGCATCGGACACTTCCGGCCAAGCTCGTCCGCGTCCTGATCCGCAACCGCGGTTCGGCCGCCCGCCGGCTTCGCGTCTACGGCTATGCCGAGTGGGTCCTCGGCATCAATCGCAGCCGCACGGCGCCCTTCCTGGTGACGGAGTGGCAGGAGACCGCGAGGGCGCTTCTCGCCACAAATCCGTATAGCGTCGACTATGCCGGCCGGGCCGCGTTCTTCGCTGCCGATGGCGATATCGCCGGCTACACGGCAAGCCGGCGCGAGTTCCTCGGCCGCGCCGGCGGCATCCTCGCTCCGCAGGCGGTGCTCTCCGGCGCCGCCCTCACCGGCACGACCGAGGTAGACGGCGACCCCTGCGCGGCGCTTGCGCGCGATCTCGTGATCGAGCCCGGCGCGGAACGGCAGGTCACCTTCTTCCTCGGCGATGCAGACAACGCCGAAAGCGTCGAGGCAATCCTCGCCGAACTGCGCGCCACGCCTTTCGAAGAAAGCTTCGATGCGGCAAAGACCTTCTGGAGCGAATTCACCGGCGTCTTGAAGGTCAGGACGCCGGACCGCGCTTTCGATCACCTGATCAACCATTGGCTGCCTTACCAGGCGCTCGGGTGCCGCATCATGGCGCGCTCGGCCTTCTACCAGGCGAGCGGCGCCTACGGTTTCCGCGATCAGTTGCAGGATACGCTCGCCTTCCTCATCCATCGGCCGGAGCTGGCGCGGGCGCAGATCCTCAATGCCGCGTCCCGGCAATTCGTCGAAGGTGACGTGCAGCACTGGTGGCTGCCGGGCTCCGGCGCCGGCGTTCGGACGATGATTTCCGACGATGTCGTCTGGCTTGCTTATGCGGTTGCCCATTATTGCGCCGTCACCGGCACCGGCGACATTCTCGACGAGCAGGTCCCGTTCATCACCGGCCCGATGCTCGAAGAGGGGCAGCACGACAGCTTCTACCAGCCCGAGCCAGCCGGCGAGATGGGTGACATCTACGAGCATTGTGCCCGCGCCCTCGATCTCGCGATCAAGCGGACGGGCGCCAACGGTCTGCCGCTGATCCTCGGCGGCGACTGGAACGACGGCATGAATCGCGTCGGCGAAGCGGGTGAAGGAACGAGCGTCTGGCTCGGCTGGTTCCTCGCCGGCGCCCTGCGTGCCTTCCTGCCCTATGCCGGCGAGCGCAAGGACAAGCGTCGCGTGGCGCTCTGGGAGTCGCATCTCGAAATCGTCAAGCGGGCGCTCGAGGAGGCGGGCTGGGACGGCGACTATTATCGCCGCGGCTACTATGACGACGGTACGCCGCTCGGCTCTGCGACGGGCGGCGAGTGCCGGATCGATTCGATTGCCCAGTCATGGAGTACGCTTTCGGGCGAAGGCGACGCCGAGCGCTCCCGGCGCGCGATGGACGCCGTCATGGCGGAACTCGTCGATCCGGAAACCCGCATCGTCCGGCTCTTCACCCCGCCGCTCGAGCAGACGAATCAGGATCCCGGCTACATCAAGGCCTATCCGCCGGGCGTGCGCGAGAATGGCGGCCAGTACACTCATGCGGGCACATGGGTGGTACTGGCCTTCGCCGCACAAGGTAGGGCGGCGGAGGCCTGGCGCGCGTTCCAGATGCTCAACCCCATATCGCACGCGCTCGACCGCGAGAATGCCGAGCGCTACCGGGTGGAACCCTATGTGGTTGCCGCCGACATTTACGGCGAAGGCGCGCTTGCCGGCCGCGGTGGTTGGACCTGGTATACGGGCTCGGCCGGCTGGCTTTACCGCGCCGCCGTCGAGGGCATCCTCGGTATCCGCCAGCAGGGGAAACGGCTGGTGATCCGACCGGTGCTGCCGGAGGATTGGGACGGCTATTCCGCCGAGGTCCGGCTGAACGGGGCGACACACCGGATATTGGTCAGCCGCGACAAGAAAACCGGCGAGCTGGTGGTCCGTGTCAATGACAGCGTCACCGGGGAAGCCCATGAGGGCGTGTTGCTGTAGTTGCTGCGAGTTGAGATGGGCCGGCTTGTCCGAAAGGGCAAGCCGGCCCATCCTTGCGGGGCGCTATCTAGAGCCTTGCAAACAGTCGGGCTTGCGAGCACGCCTAGTTCAACTTCTATTTGCCGAAGGATGGCTCCATAGCCGTTTCTGTTGCGGCTTCTCGGATGGTGGGGATCTCGTAAGCTGGATCGTCCCGGTCAGGCATCGGTAGCCAGCCGTCCTCCAGCGACTGAGAGCCTTTCCGGGTTTAACAAGAGCAATTCTGTTGGCTCAAGCGGAGCGGAATGTTTGCTCGGCTGGCGCGCGGCGGAGGCGTAGCCCAAGCTTACGTCCTGCAGCGCCGCGCGTCTTATCAGACGCGCAAAGGTTCCATTGGCCGAAATCTCGGGAACGACGGCGGGCCGACACAAGCGATCCCCCCAATATACCTTCGGGCGTTTTGCTGCATGAAGGGCGGGCCGCTGTTGGCCGAAGCTGCCCAACATCCCGTCGATCTGGAAGGACGGCAATCTGGTGAGCGGAAGCTCGCTGCAATGCCGGATGAAGGCCGGCATGGGGCACAAATGACATTCCGCACTGTCGCGGCTGCTCGGCGACGCATGCACCACATCCGAAATGAAGGTGGGACTACTCGATCCCTGGCATGCCGGCCATCCGCTCAGCGAGGAACTCGACCAGCAGCCTGACTCGGGCAATGCCCGCGCGCTCGGGAACGATCAGCATGCTTAGAGGTACGGATGGCAGCGAATAGCCGGGCAGGATCTCCTCGAGTCGGCCTTCGCCCAGGAGATCATCGACAAGCCAGCGATGCGCGGGTGCGATGCCGCGTCCGGCGACAAGGGCCTCGCGCGCGGCTAGCCCATGGTCGACGCGGAAACGCCCGCCGAAGGGCACCGCATGGCGCTCGCCGCTCGGTCCCCGCAGGACAAGCGTGTCGCTTCCCGCCACGTTCGTCATCCGGATGCCCTCGTGGCCAGCGAGATCCTGGGGGACAGCCGGCCTCCCACACGCCGCGATATAACTGGGTGCCGCCACCAGCAGACGCCGGGACTGGCCAAGCGCCCTCAGCTTCATGGAACTGTCGCTAAGCGGGCTCAAGCGCAACGCGATATCCACGCCCTCCCGGACGAGATCGATGCGTTCGTCGGTTAGGCTGAGATCAATCCCGATATCGGGATAGCGATCCTGGAAGGCAAAGATCAGGCGACTGATGTGCAAGACCCCGAGTGCTGCCGTGCAGGATATGCGGATCGTGCCGGCCGGCGCGCTGCGCGTGCCCCGCGCTTCGTCGCCGGCCTGCTCCATAAGACGCAAGATCTGAACGCTCTTGCCATAGTAGCGGTCGCCTTCATCCGTCAGCGTGACACGTCGAGTGGTCCTTGAGAGCAAAGGCACGCCGACGGCCTCCTCGAGCTCCCGCAGATGCCGCGAGATCGTCGACTGGCCAACCCCGAGCTCGCGCGCAACTGCAGATAGGCTGCCGCGCTCGGCAACGCGGACGAAGGTGCGCATGCGCTCAAGAGTGACGTCCGATTTATCCATTTTCCGGCATAAACTTATACATTACCTATATCTAGTGGATAATCTCCACCTTTGCTAGTTGAAAGGCAGTCTCCAACTAGGATCGCTGACCATGAAAGTTCTGCTTGTTTATGCACATCCCGAACCGCGCTCGCTGAATGGCGCGATCCGTGAGGTCGCCGTCGAGGAACTGAAGGCCCAAGGCCACGAGGTGCAGGTCTCGGACCTCTATGCCAACAGCTGGAAGGCGCAGGTTGACCGCGCCGACTTTCCCTTGCTGGCGCGGGACGAACACCTCGCTCCGGTTGCCGCCTCCAAGAAGGGCTTCGAGACCGGCACCCTCACCGAAGACGTCAAGGCCGAGATCGAGAAACTTCTTTGGG
>Ga0214543_1001273_pt1 | contig 48139 bp, 21 predicted proteins | sample CNSS2metaG_FD_160094 | JGI IMG/M metagenome (GOLD analysis project Ga0214543, IMG submission 160094) | Root nodule microbial communities from cowpea collected in UCLA plant growth center, Los Angeles, California, USA - CNSS2 | ecosystem: Host-associated > Plants > Roots > Nodule | place: USA...
TTTTAAAATGTGTAAAATTCAATAATTTCTATACAAATATTTTAGTTAGTATAAAAATAACAATTATATAATTTAAGAAAAATTAACTAGTTTATGTAACAATAAAAAACAAATAAATTTAAAATTTTAAAACAATTTTAAGTAAAATTTAATGTGAAACAAATTTAAAGAAACTTGGTTTTATTGAAAATATATAATAAAAATATCAATTTGAATAAAAAAATCATTTAATAAAAATATTTGTATAACATTTTATAATTTTTGTTTCAATTTGGAGGGGGATGAAATTGCATAATTTTTACAAAAATTGGGACTAAATTGAGACAAAAAATAAAATAGAGGGACCAAGTTGAGAATGAGAAAATGACACCTCCCAAATAGTGACACGTGGCATTGTCACTGCCACGTGGCACTGTCACTGCCACGTGGCACGATGTCAGCTTGACACGTGACAAAATTTAAATTTTTTTAAAAATTTTAAAAAAAATAATAAAAAATAATAAAAAATTCAAAAAAAAATAATAAAAAAAAATCCAAAAAATCCAGAAGCTGACACGTGGTACCTCATTTAACACTGTTACTCCATCACTAATTAATTGAGGGACCAAATTCAAATTTTGCTACGAAAATGGGGTTTAAAAGCATAATTTAATCATTTTTAATATATAATTTATTCTTTTTATTTATTGTTTCTTAGTTTCTTAATTATTATTATTACGTATGTTTATATGTTTATTTTTTTATTTAATATCTTTTTTTTTATTTATGGTTTTCGAAAAAGACAAATAATTTTATTTCTAGTTGATTGCTATTTTGCAATGTCTGGAAGTGGGACAATTTCAAATTCTTGTGAGCCCAATGCTAGACCTCCTAGACCTAGAAGTAAGAATGCTTCAGGAAACCGTACTAACATTGGATGGAAACATGGAACAGATGTTTTGGGCAATGGAAAAAAAGTTAAATGCTAACTATTGCTAAAAAATATTCAATGGAGGAATTTTCAGATTTAAGCATCATATTGTCGGTACTAGATATGATTCTGAACCATGTGGCTCAGTTTATGAAGAAGTGAAAGTTGTAATGATGAAAGTTGTGGCAGAGGTGGATACCAATCAAAGTAGTAGTAGCATGATGTTCAAAAATAAAGGAATGCAACTATTGCTCAAAAACATTCAATGGAGGGATTTTCATATTTAAGCATCATATTGCTGGTACTATATATGATTCTGAACCATGTGCCTCAGTTCCTGAAGAAGTGAAAGTTGTAATGATGAAAGTTGTGGCAGAGGTGGATACCAATCAAAGTAGCAGTAGTATGATGTTCAAAAATAAAGGAATGGAAAAATTCAGTCAAGGTGTTCAATCTACTTTAAATTAGTTGTACAAGAAAGGGGATAAAGAAAAAGTTGATGCTCAAATGGCTGAATTTTTTTACACAAGTGCTATTCCATTCAATGTTATTAGAAATCCTGCTTTTGCAAAAATGTGTGAAATGATTGGAAGATATGGAGTTGGCTACAAACCTCCATCATATCATGATATTAGAGAAAAACTTTTGAAACAAGCAGTGCAAAAAGTCGTGTAATCCTTGAAGAGTTTAAGGAGGAGTGGAAAAGAACTGGTTACACAATCATGTCTGATGGGTGGACTGATAAGAAAAGACGTTCAATTTGTAACTTTCTAGTGAATAGTCCTAAAGGGACCGTATTTCTTTATTCATTGGATACATCAGATATCTCAAAAACTGCAGATAAAGTGTTTAAGATGTTGGATGATGTAGTGGAATTTGTTGGAGAGGAGAATGTAGTTCAAGTGGTTACCGATAATGCTACAAATTTCAAGGCAGCTGGGGACTTATTGATGAAAAAACGGGAGCATTTGTATTGGACTCCATGTGTTACCCATTGCATTGATTTGATCTTTGAAGATTTTGAGAAACATTTAAAGGTCTATCAAATTACTATCAAGAAGGGGAGAAGAATCACTACCTACATTTATGGTAGAGCAATGCTAATTAGCATGCTGAAGAAGTTCACCAAAGGTAGAGACTTGATAAGTCCAGGTATGACTAGATTTGCCACATCTTATTTAACTTTTGCATGTCTCCATGAATTGAAAGCATCGTTAATGAGCTTCTTTAGCTCTAATGAGTGGAAATCAAGAAATTTGGAACTTCAATAGAAAGGAGAAAAATTGAGCATGTGGTATTAGATAGCCGATTTTGGAAGAATGTAACCACTTGTCTCAAAGTTGCTACTCCTTTGATGGTGGTCATTCGACTAGTGGATTCAGATGTAAAACCCGCAATGGGTTTCATTTATGAAGAAATGGATTCTGCAAAAGAGAAGATCAAATTTAACTTCAATAATATTAAGAAAAGGTAATATTTATATACCTTATCTCTTTTAAATTGTCAATCCATATTTTGTGTAATTATTTCTAACATTGCATGATTGCATAATTGTAGTTATGAACCGATTTGGAACATAATTGATGAGAGGTGGAATAATCAACTTCATAGACCTTTGCATGCGGCTGCATATTACCTTAACCCTCACATGCACTATGAACCTAATTTTAGAAATGATGATGTTGAGGTAAAGGAAGGGTTGTATGAATGCATGAAAAGATTGGTCAAGGATGTTGTAGAAAGGAAAAAAATTAATTTGCCGCTTATAGAGTTTCATTTTACAAAAGGACTTTTCTCAATGGAAAATGCAAAAGATTGTAGGAAAGTTATGCTTCCTGGAGAATGGTGGGAGATGTTTGGAGATGGAACTCCAGAGTTGAAGCGATTTGCCATTCGAGTTTTGAACTTAACTTGCAGTTCTTCTGGGTGTGAGCGTAATTGGAGCTCATTTGAAATGGTAAGTCAACTTTGTTAAGTTATTTTTTGTTTCTAATTTTTGGCTTGTAAACATTCATATTTGTTTATAGGTGCACACAAAAAGAAGAAACCGTTTGCATAAAAAAAGATGAATGACTTGGTTTATGTCATGTACAACTTGAAGCTCAAAAGTAAACAAATTAGGAAAATAGTTGCTCTCTCATTTGATGATATTGAGTCTGATGATGAATGGATAACAAAAGATGGAGATAATGTTAGGTTTGAGCTTGTTCAAGGTGAAGGTGACGAGGGAAATGTTGACATAGTTGGGCCAAGTTCAGTTGATCCTACTTTAGAAGCATTTGATCTTGATAATATAGTTTTTGATGCCAATGTTGATGATGCACACTTATCATATGATGAAGAGCTTGATGGTGATGGAGAAGATGATGTTGGAGATGATATAATTAGAGGATTGGAGCCAGAAATTTGAAGTTATTTATGATGTGATTTGTATTAACTTATGTATTTGGTGTACTTTGAACTTATATAACTTAGGCATGTGTGTTGAACTAAGTTATTTAGAATTATTGAACTATTGTTTACTTTTTGCATTAATTGTGGTGATGAAATTTTGAATTTGTATGGTACTATATATAACTTTTCAGATGAAGTAGACTCTTACGAGTCTACGAGTCAAGTATGCGAGTCGAGTCTACGAAGCTCTCACAAGTCTACGTAGACTCTCAAGTTTGATAACCTTGAAGCTAACTAAAGAAGAGAATACAGATGCATACAAATTTCCATATTCATCAAATATAGCACAACCACATAGCATATCATATTATGAATCAAACTCTTCTAGACTCAATATTATCTGGATACGTGCTCTTGTGTCAGACTAGTGAAGCCATGCACCTGTGGTGAAATAATGAAATAACTTGTTTGTCCGAGCTGCTCTCCTTTAGCTACCACACATAAGGTTAATCTCTTTTATAGTCATAAGAAAAATGGAACCATCATGCTACTCTCACCACCTAACCATTATCCTCCACATGAGTATGAATAACTAGTAGAGTTTAGGATATCTTCACAAAAATGGAACAATACTGACTGTTAAGGCACACCCTAATGAAACACATCACCAATGGGATTTCCTCCCAGGAAATACCTTAAACAGTTCACTACATACCTTTGTTTCATAATATAAACCAATCATATACATCTTTAATCACTTTTTCATATTCACATATAAAACAATTACAATCTCAAACATATACAAACATAAAGTACATCAAAATGGTGAAAATCATTTTCGTAACCACAAACTTCAAAACAAAGATCCCACAGGTTAAAATAAAGAATCACGTGCTTAGGATCAACTATCAAAATTTCAGTTTGATTTGACGGTTAACGAAGCGGGAATCTTCATTTTACCAAGAGGACGTAGTGGTGAAAAACTGGGTAGCACCCAACACTGATCAATTCGTAAAACCCAGCGATCAGCGCCACCTGGCCAACGATCAACGCCAATCGATTCGTAAAAACGAGCACTTAACATTGCCACGTGAGGCTTAGCATTGTATTAAATATCAACAACATCAATTTTGCAATTTTTGGCAATCTAGGCATGTTTCATAGCTCAAATTAGTCTTTAAACCATAAAGTTGATACCAATTTGATCAATGAATCAGATCCTAAAATTCCCAATTACTACCAATTCAAGCAACTTCCTAGAATAAAGAATCACACCTCAATTTAAACACAAAAACAATCAATTAAAATCATATCAATTTAGAGCACCAACAATCTAAGGAGAATTTCACAAATTAGATATTACTCAGTTCAACACAAGCTTAAAGTTAGCTTCCCTTACTAGTTATCCAGCTTAAACATCTCTAAAAATGCCAAATATCACTAACTTCATAGGATGCTCTATCTACACATAGAAACATCACAAGAACAATTAGGACATGCCTTTATGATCACTGATCAACAAAGACTCATACAAATGATTAAAAGAACACATTCAAGAGGAAGATGACTCACATGCGACAGAAAAAAAATTGACCAAAAAGAGGGCATAAACTCAACTTACGCGAACAGATAAACTAATTAGTCCAACTTGAAGAGCTTGCCGAGAGGATCAATCCTACGATCTCAGTTCTTCAATCAAATGACCAAAGAGACATAACTTCTAGAGAGAAGTCAGAGAACTCTAGAAAAGTGGTTTCTAGAGAGATGATGTGTTTTAAACAATGAAACTCGTTTATAACAATTCTATTTATATTAAAACTTTTTAATATTAAAATAATCGTCTCACTATTTTTAAACCACTATCACTTTTAAAACGTCATTTTCTAAGGTCTTATAATGATTGGTGGTACATGCAATGAAGATGTGTTTATTTTAATTAGGGTGGAGAATGTTGGGCTGATGAAAATAATACGTCTTGAAAAGTCTCATATCGCCTAGGATAACCTAGGGGGTGAGTGCTAGTGACTATATAATGGGCTTTAATTCCATGATGTTCCTTACCCCGAGTCAAAGACACTTCAAAGCTTGTATTTGACTATTCTTATTCTTTTTTTCTTATACTCTTGTAATAATTGAGTTGTGAGGTTTGAGTTAAATTATTGCTTTGGAGGGTGTGAGTGTACTTGGGGTCAAAGAGCATGAGAGAGTTGTCTATGCGTTTCTTTATGTTTATTTTATTTCTCTATTAATAAAATGATTCTCGAGACGTTTTCCCAATATAAATGAATATTGTAAATGGATATCGATAGATAACGAGTATTTTTATACCCGCATGTTAAGAGATCGGGTACGAGTATCATAGTATTCGTATACCCATACTCGCTATACTCTAATTAAATTAAAAAATAGAAATAAAAGAACATGATTAAAATATTAACCCATTAATTTTGAGTTAGTTATTTTTTATCAATTGGTTTTAAAACATCTCCATTTCTTTGTAAACTATCATTCGACACTATTTAAACGAGTTATTTAAAATTTATGAATGTTATGTATTATATTTTATTTAAATTGATGATGAAAATATGTTGTGGTACTTGTGAATATCCATGAATATTAAAAAAAACATGCATGTACCCGCATTATAAATATTTGCACAGATATAAAGACGAATACATGACAAATATTTATCCAACGAGTAAAATACGGTAAAACTATTACTCGTATCCTACTCTCCTTGTTGATATCCCTAAACATCATATATCTTTATCATCCGGTTGGCGAGACTTATAGTCAATTTGACAGAAAAAACAACATTGATATATTTTTATAAAAATAAATAAATATAATAAAAAATCTTTAAAATTGTGGGACGAAATTAAAGTCAACCTAACATTAATAAAACAAACTAGGACCTATAAAAATTGTACCTGATCGATACTATTTCGGTGCGGAACCAGACGATCTCAAGAACCCTCTGTGTCGAACCTCCTCCTGTTCCTCCATGTCTGTGTCGAACCTGCTCTTGTTCCTCCCTGGACTCCTCCTGAGTCTCCCTACCGTCTGCACTCCGGGGGTGGGGGTACCTGCAGGCACTCCGATGCTCAAGTCAGAGAGTGATTGATATGGGGTGTAATTGGTTAGTGAGAAAAACGTACATTTACCTGATCACTAGGCCTTAATTTATACTAATTTCTTAATGGACCTGTTATTATTATTTGCGGGCCGTTTGTATTCAAGGATCGATTCTTTCCCTTTCCGACTGAGGTTGCACGCATCAGTTCTTTCCTTGTTGGCTGAGATTGTTCGTCTGTGTCTTTGTTAAAGATCAGCTCTTTCCATTCTGAGATTTGTCCGTCTGTACTTTTTGTCAAAGATCAACTCCTTCCTTTTTTGGGGTTTGGCCGTCTGTACTTCTCAAATATCAACTCCTTCCTTTTTGGGGTTTGCCCGTCTGTACTTCTCAAATATCAACTCCTTCCTTTTTGGGATTTGCCCGTTTGTACTTATCAAATATCAACTCCTTCCTTTCTGGGGTTTGATTGCACGCTGCCCCTTTGTACCTCTGCGTCATAACCACATGTTCCGCCTGCCACCCCTTGGGCCGGGATGTACTCGACCAAGAGGACCGGGATGTACCCGGCCATACACTAACACAAATTAAATGTTTATAATTAAAATTAAAAAATTACTCTTTATTTTTGTGAGAAAATTATTTGTAACTTCATATTTTAAATTATTAAAAGTTCTGATTTTAATTTTTTATTTAATTATTTTGTTGATTGATTTATTGGTAAAAGATATCATTAATATCTTTGTTTTCTCATCTTCATCTAACTATTTGTTTTTAAATCTCTTTCGATTCTTCTTTTTGTTCGAAATTTTTTAATTAATCTCTTAACTTATTATTAAAAAAATGATCGTCAAATTAAAAAAATTAGAAAAAAAAAATTAATCAACAAATTAAAAACAAAAAGACAAACAACAATTACACCATCTTCCTTCATCATAATTTAGATGTATATTTTACATTGAATTTTATTTAAATTTTGTTTTAAATATTTATATATTTATAATTTATAGATAAATTTTAGAGTTATTTTAAAAATAAAAACTTTATAAAAATTTAAAATAAATATATTTAAAATTTTACAATTCAATTTATAAAGTTGTTATTTTTAAACCAATTCTAACATTTGTTTATAAATTATTGAATATAAATATTTGAAACAATATTTAAATAAAGTTCAATGTAAAATAAAAAATTAATCTTATTAGAAATACCATTGTGACATTTATATAAAGGTAAAATTTTGTCTTAACTTGAATAGAGACTGAAATGGATTCAGTTTTACAAAAAATGAACAACCACTTAGAGGAAGGGCTAAGCAGGGAGGACAACGGGTAGACGAAATGGAGGTTTGGGCCTTGGAAGGATTTGGTGTTGCTCATATTTTACAAGAGATGCTTACTTATAAATCTGATCATATTCAAACTCGCCAAGAAGTACTCGGGACTACGATCATTGGAGGAACAATACCTAAACCTACAGACGCTCCAGAATCTTTTTGATTGCTCGTTCGAGAATTATGATCTTTAGCTATGGAACTGAATCATTTCCTTATATCTGAGAAGAACTTCCGGATTGATAGGAAGGAAACTTAATTGGACTGAATCCGAATTTTTATTCTAATACAAAATAAAAAATATATAAATTACATTGAGACTTTTCACATCCAATAGTGATATGTGGCATTATCACATCACAATATCTTTGCCACATAGCACAATGTCAAATTAACACATGACATTTTTTTTTTAAATTATAACAAAAAAAATCACGTGCTAATGCGTGATGCATAATTAACACCATTAATATACTAATGACATAAAAAACTTATTTACAACGAATTTTTCAAAATAAAAATCCAATAATATCAAATAAAAATAATACTTAAAGTTTCGATAAAAAAATATAGGTATAACTTTTTCTAATATATACATCAAATTATTTCACCTAAATACTTAAATTATTTTATTTTTTACATTTTAACCTTTGTAATTTTTTACACTTGTAAAAAATTAAATAATTTGAATATTTAGGTGTAGTGATTTGATGTATAAATTCAAAACAATTATTTTAACATGTATATATAAGTTATAATTAAACTTAGTTATTAATTTGGTCTCAAATTGGAAAGGACGAAATTGGATTATTTTAAAAAATTGGGTACTAAATTGAACCAAAAATTTAAATTGGGTACTAAATTGAAAACAACTAATACCACTGCCATGTGTCATGATTGTAAACTGCCACGTGACAAGATGATAAACTGACACGTCACAGTTTTTAAATTTTTTGGAAAAAAAATTATTATTTTTTTAAAAATTAATTTTTTTTAAAAAAAATTAAAAATTTCATGAATTGACATATGTCGTGTACGGACACGGTATTAATTCTAACTTGACACAAAGAATCAAATTGAATCTCCTTATATAATTAGGGTACTAAATTAAAGAAAAAAAAATATTGATACCAATTGAACTTAATCACAAAATTCGGGTACCAAATTAAAAATATATATATATATATATATATATATATATATATATATATATATATATATATATATATATATATATATATATATATATATATATATATACATCTAAATTTAATCTGAATAAAATAAGTAGCAAAAGATCTTAAACCACTTCTCCGCTCGGAAGCTCTCACTTCCCTTTCAAAATTCTTCTTCGCCATGCTCCGCCGCGCCATTCCTTTCTGCGTATCAAGAAATGCGCGTTTCGGCGTTAGGCACAAATCCAGTGGCGGAAGAAGGCCGAAGAAGAAAACGTACCACAGAGTGGCTGAACTAGACAGAGTGATGGAACTGCGAAAGAAGCCATTGATGATTCTCCAGCTCACCTCCCTCATCCTATCTCAGCCCCATCACTCTCCCCTCTTCCTCCGCGATCTCGAGAAGAACGTCGGCTTCGTTCGAAAATGGGCCTTCATGGCCCTCATCGACAAACACCCCTCCGTCTTCCGCGTCGCCGGGGCGCCCCCTTCCGTCTCCCTCACTGGCCGGGCCCGAAACCTAGCCCAGGAAGAGGCCCACGCCCGAGCCTCCATGGAACCCCTCTTGGTCACCAACCTGCGGAAGCTGCTCATGCTCTGCGTCGATTGCAAGCTGCCGCTTCAAACGGTGGAGCTCGTTGGGCCTCAGTTGGGCCTTCCCTCCGATTTTAAGGACTGTTTGGTTCCGAAGTACCCTCAGTTTTTCACGGTCAGGCGCTTCCGTGGAAGGGATTGTCTTCTGTTGGAGGATTGGGATTCCACCTTGGCTGTCACTGCCAGAGAGACTAGGTACGTGTTTGGATAATAGTTATCACATACATTGTGGAAGTTTTTTCATATGAAAGCTTTACATTATGAAAAAAAGTTTATTTTCTTATTTGTTCCAAAATGATTTTTGCTGAAAACTCTGCCAAGCCAACCAATGTAATACAATGTAATAGTTGCATTTTACATGTCTTGGAATTTGCTATATTATAGGACTTTTTGTTTTTAAATATTGTATATGTTTTTATCTCAAATTGTCTCTGCTGCTAATCAATTTGTTATTAGAAAAAGAGAGCTGTAATTTATTACTAAGAGAGAAAAAGAGAGACAAGAGAGAACATCAAGGAAAGGGATAGACACAACTCTTAAGAAGAAAGTTAATTTGGTTGTTGATTTTGGTGTTTGTGTCCATTCATCCTTCTCAAAAAAATATCGTAGTATGTTAGAATTTGGGTTATACTTAACTCAATTCTATAAAACTAGCTCATTAGATGAGATTTATATCCCCTTAAAGATTCTATTTTAGTCTATCATTAGGTAAAATCGACTTATAAGATGGAGTTTATGTTGTGTTTATATACGTTATATTAATCATATCATTGGTCAATAAGGGATCCTCAAGGTATCCTTTTATTCCGAGGACCAGCTGTCTCAATCATGCAAGTTGGACGTGAATGTTCTCATGACAACCAGATAATGAGTACCATAAAAGGTCAACGATTATTACTGGGATAGATTCTCAAATCATATTGAAGTTTGGTTTGAATCTAACTAAACTTTGTATAGTCGACTTGTTTGATAAGATTTGCATTTTATTTATATAGTTTATTTAAAGATATAATTATTGCTGATGAATGGAAGATCTCAAACATAGTCCATGATTCTTAACTTTAGTACCCTTCTGCGAATATGATCTTCCATAACATTATGAAAATTAAAGTCTCTACTGGTTACTTCTCGTAATATTACGGATCATAGTTTTATTTAAAATGTATTGATTTTTTTAGTATAATAATTGTTTTTTTTTCGTTTAAGTTGCTATTCTAGATACATGTTTGGATTTGTTAAACTTTTAAGAAATTGTCTTCTTAGTGAGTTAGAATTAGCTTATTTTGAATGATTAATTTAATTTTTTGCAGCTTTTAAAAGTCTTTTTAATTTAAAAAGGTGATTATTTCTCAGTGAAAAGGTGTTACCTTACAATGACATAAATAGTGAGACTTTGAACATAAATTCTTTTGGGTACAAAATGAGTTAGTTTATACACGAATTAGGTTGGCACAGGAAGGAGTTTTGGACCTGAAGGCAAACGGGGATAGGAGGAAGGTGAAGATTTCGAGAGATGGGAACTACCTTGGTCCATTTGCATTCAAAATGAATTTTCCTGCTGGTTTTAGGCCTAATGTTGGTTACCTTGAGCAGCTTGAGAGGTGGCAGAAGTTGGAGTTCCCTTCTCCTTATTTGAATGCAAGGAGATTTGATGCTGCTGATCCAAAAGCTCGAAAACGATCTGTGGCGGTGCTTCATGAGCTCCTGAGCTTGACCATGGAGAAGAGGATGACATCTGCACAGCTTGAGGCATTTCATTCAGAGTGTCTTTTGCCATCTCAATTACTGCTTTGCTTGATAAAGCATCAGGGAATATTTTACCTCACTAATAAAGGTGAACGGAGTACTGTGCTCCTCAAAGATGCATACATTGGTTCCAACTTGATAGATAAATGTCCTTTGTTGCAATTTTATGATAAATTTATGGCACTCTGTGGAAGAGGAAATATTGATCTGTGTGACAAGAATTCCATACCAACCGTCATTTAGAAGTTGAATTCGATTGATTTTTTAGTCATAAGGGAATTCTGCATCTCTTCCTAGTTGGTAAAGGGTAAGGGAATTTAACTGGAAAAGTATTCAGCAGTAAGAGTATCATTCCTTAAAGAAAAAACCAAGTACAATCTCCTCATACTTCTACATCAAAATTGTTGATGGATTAGGAATATTGGTTACAGCTAGAAAGGGTGTGATCAGATCAGAAGTGAAAGTTGACTTCATCGAATTAGAATATTTTCATTGTCCCTTGCAGTCAGAGGTTGAAGTCATTCAGAAAAGTCTTATCGTTTAAACTTCTGATGCTCATAGCTCGCCCAATATTTATGCCCACAGATAATTTATTGCTCTTAAGGCCTTTTCAGCGTGATGATAAAAGTGACAATTAGGAGTTCATCAAAAGAAGGGGCTAGGCATGAAAGTATTTACAACATCATTATCATCGGATGCTTTAGTGTAAATTTGCTGCCTTAATCTTATAATGCTTCGATGGAGATTTTGGCACTCCTATGATACATTTGTGGCTGACTAGTTAAAGAGCTATAATCGCTTTAAATGCACTAAAGCAACCATCAGGGTTTGGTGCAGAGATTGTTCTAATGCTGTCTCACGTGTGTATACTCAGGCGTCAGTGCTGGTGTGATATTTGTTAGTTGTTCTCGAGGTAATATTCCCTCACTCCATATGTTCATATATTATTATCCTCAACATGTAAATTGAAGCTTCTGTTTGCATGAAATGATTGAAGATTTGTAGAATGGATTTATGATGCCATTTGTCTCTATTGATTTGGAATTCACCATGATCTCAAATTTTATTCACTTCCAGGACAAGGGTCTGATTGGACAAACTTTTCTATAAATACTTTTAGAAAATAAAAATAAGAAAAAATTGAAATTAATTTCACTGTAAGTTAGATTTAGTTTATGCATAAGTTAACTCAGAAATTCTCCAGTGTATCTTAACTTAATTTTTATTTTAATTTATGTTTAAGCTAATTTTATCTCTTATAGAAATTTATTTCATTTTTTTTTTGTATTTTTCTCCTATAAGTGTTTATGAAGAAACTCGACCACACATACCCTGAATGAAGAGCTTCAGATTTGATGAAAATATATATTTCTTGGGGACTCCCACCTAAAGAAGAAACATATGACTTCTAGTAGCAGTACACTCATCATACTACTTTGGATGCTATTTCATAATTGTATGTATTATAAAACTCTACATGAAATGCTAATTGGCTTTACAAAAGATGGATTACTTACTATACATCTATAACCAATTATAGCCCATTTGTTTTGAGAGAAAAACAATTGTTCTATTAATCAGACCGTATAGTCTGTACATTTCATCTGCAAGTTAAAGTGAGGATATTTTGAGGATACTCCTTGACCCAAACTTTCTCCTCAATAAACTTGAAAGCTAACTGTATAAATGTGTGAGCAACTGTGTTTGCATTACGATGAACTTAGTAGAAAGTCTTGAATTGTGTTTTGAGCCTGGTGGGAAGGCAAACCAAACAGGTTTCATAAAGCAGTGAGTTGGATTCTCTCAAGTGAGATTTTCTCTGCGAGTGTCTAAAGTAAAAATATCCACAATCAAAATTCCTTATCTCTTTCTTTATTATTTAAGTTTTCTTATTTTCAATTCAGAGTTGAGATTTCACTGAACAGAAATCTCGCATGAGAGGATCCAAACTCTTGTTTTATGACCATTTCTTTTAAGCCAATTAAAAGTATTTATAACAGTAGTTTATTGGAAACCTCTTCTCTTCCTTTAATCATGTCTTTTCGTACACTGACTTGTAGATTTAATGACTGATTACATGCTTAATGGACATAATTATCTGCCTAATATAGCACTATGTTGATAAGAAACCCACCTTTTTATGAAAACAATGTTCTTGGGAAGTAAAATGACTTTGGCTAAGACTAGATAAAGATAAAATATTCTACAAGCACCTATATGGGAAAACAAGAGTTCATAAATTAACCTTAGTTTTAATACACAAATTTGCTGATTAAACTTTTGATCACATTCTTAATGGACATAATTGTCTATTAAACATATTACATCGTGTCAATAAGAAACCACCTCTCTGCAAAAACAATTTGGTTGTTGTGAAATAAAATGCTGTGTTAAGATTCAGTGTTGATATATTTTTTTAATAATCAGTAGCAGGAAAATCAAATGGAAAAAAAACTTCTCTAGTAACTGAAACTATTTATTTAAAGAGATTAATATAAGATGTTTTTGCATAAGCTAATACATAAACTAGTAATGTAACAAATATTTATTTAAACTTCTCTCTATTTTTATTTTATTAATTTCAGATCTAAAATGATTCAATGGTCAAACTTAATTTAATTTAACGCAATGGTTATTCACCTTGTAAATTGGAGGGAGACAACTGTTGGAGATTGTAGTATAACATGCAAGCTGTAAAATCAATAAACTAGGTAACAGTACAAGTAGGTGAGAACTAGTTGGGATGCCAAAGTCTTATAGTCCCATTGATATTTCACACTTGTGCACATTCTATATCTCAAGTTTTAATTTGGCAAATTTCACCATTGATGCTTTAAAATTAAAACTGTGTACCTCGTCAAATGTTTAATGTCGTGATGATATGATACAAATGTGTACTGACAAACTAACTGTATGTATCAGAGAACGTGACAGAATCATTGGAGAACTCAAGAGTTGAAGATGGACATCCATGCAAGCTTCAAATTCTGGAGAATGTTTGTTGTTTGGCAACGGTGGTTGTGGAAGCTTGTTTTTCGTGGAACTTTGTAACCAATTATCCACTTATGGCAAAGATGATGGTGGGTCTTAGTGCCCAAAGGTTTCAAGGATTGAAGAAAAAGCTTTTTACAGGAAGAAGAAATTGAAAATAACAGTAGCTAGGAAAGGAAGGAAAAGACCAGAGTGAAAGAGATGCATTTGAGAATGAATGAGTTTGCTTTTTGAAGCTACCAAGAACTCCAAAGGTGTCACTTCTGACTTTCTTAAGTATTATTTAATTAATACTTCTAACTAAATAAAAGACTTTCTTAAGATACAAGGATAACTATTGAAGAGAGGGTATACAAAGAAATACTCCTTCTTGAGAGATAGCTTCATTGAGTGAAGCTTTTACATTTGAAAATGCATCTAGTTTTGAACATGTCTTTCTTTTACTTGAAATAAAATGTCAGTTCTAGAATGAGGGGTAAAATAGAACTTATAAGCATATTTTTGAAAAGTTTTCGTAGCAGACTGTATATTAAACATTGTAATAGGATTATTTAATAGTTTTAGAATATGTTCACAAATACATCCACCAGCTTTTATAAAATTGTCAAGAGCTTATACTCATGTAATAGAAATAGCAGTTATAACTATTGTTTTTATATTGGTTCATTTCAATCTAGACTACATTTATATTTCTTTTACCAACTATTTATGACTTTATGAATCAACCAATTATTACAAATATTCTCTGTCCCATCTGGTTTACAAGAAGTATAGAAATTAACTCTTGTATGCCCTTTTATCCCCCTTTAGTATAAAGCATGAAGACACAACATCACTCTTAACTCTAAATACATAGTGCAACTCCTAGTCAAGTTCACAATTTCAATCCTGAAAATAAAACAAATTTGTAATTTTCAAGAGAACATATGGTATAACATGTACAATAACATATATTAATAATAACATTTACATTTACAATAAAGAGACATTTGCAAAATACAAATATGCATCAAAACTCAAGATTCGTTTCATACTTTACACCGAGTAATTTAGTTATGGACTTATTAAATTAATTATAAAATTATGTTTAAGAATAAAAATTGAAAACAAAGTTTTTTAGGTACTGATATACATAACCTCTATCAAATTAATTATAAGTTTATGATTAATTTCTATTGGTATTAAAACTTATATTTAATGAGTTAAAACAGTTTTTTAGTAAAAGAATATTTTGTTTAGGAAAAATAGAATAATTAATTATTTTTATTATCTTATAATCAATTTTGATTATATTTTCTTCTTTTATCTTCATGTGACTTTTTTTGTCTCTCCTTGATTTATTCTCTTCTAGAGTTTTGGTTTTAGGATTTTGACAATTTACATTCCTTAAAATGATTGTAGAATTTGATATAATTATGCAAGAATATATTCGTCGAATTAAAAATGATGAAATTCATAACCAGTAACTTGGGTATAATAAACAAAATGAGTTGATAATTCTTTTAGTAAGTGAAATCAAAACAAAAATAATAGGAATGCAAAGTATTATTCAACCATACTTGACTGTATTCTAGATATAAGTCACCAAAAGCAAATGTGTTTTGTATTACGATGTGTAGATATTTCATTAACTCCAATACAAGTTAATGAGTATTTTTTAGAATTTTTAAATGTAGATGATACAAGTGGAAAAAGTACTTTTGATGTTATTGTAGATGAATTATAAAATCTTCAACTCGATATTAATGACCTTAAAAAACAAGAATATAGTAATGATTCTAATATGAAAGGAAAACATCAAGGTGTGTAGGAAAAATTTCTTGATATTAATCCTAGACATTTCATACTTCGTGTGGTTGTCATAGTTTAAACTTAGTACTTTGAGATATGGCTAACTCTTGTCCAAAACCTAGATATTTTTTTGGTGTGTTACAATGTACATATACTTTATTTTCTTCTTCTACAAAAAGGTGAAAAATTTAATAAGACCATATAGATAGTTTAAAAGCGTGAAAGTTGTAAGATTTCAAACTTCACAAATAAAATATGCTTTATTTGAATTAGCGGAAGCCAATGATAATCCTAAAATAAAAGGTGAAGTTGATTGTTTAGCAACTTATAAGCTAGAAAACTTTGAATTTTTGTTAAGGCATTAATATTTGGTATGACATTTTTTTTTTTTGCAGTTATCTTAGTTTGTAAGAATTTACAATTAAAAGATATGTGTATTGATGAAGCTATCCAACAATTAAAAGGTCTTCTTTCATATGGATTTGAAAATGCGTTGATTTTTTTTGCCAAGAAAATTCCTTTTGAAAAGAGTATAGAACCTAAGTTTCGTGAAAAATGTATTAGTCATAGAAAGAAATAATTTGATGAAAATGTTGAGAATGAAATTGTAAAATCTTTTCAAGAATCATTTAGAATTGATAACTTTTTTTTATATTTTAGATAAAACAATTATGACACTTCAAAGTAGATTTGAACAATTTAAAATATATGAAGATATTTTTGATTTTTTTTATTTAGTGTTAAAAATTTAAAGTCACTAGATTGTACATTTTTAAAAGGAAAAATACTTAAACCTTGAAAATCTTTAAAACATGAAAATTTGTTGGATATTGATGGATGTAATTTATTTTCATAATTAAATATCTTAAGGAAAATTATAGGTTTGGAAAATGAAAACTCAATTGATGTTCTTAATTATATAAAAATAATATCAACAATGTCTCAAGAAATATTAATTTCATTAGCCTTATTATGTATGGAAAAATAAATGTTAAATGAAACTAAATATGGCAATTTAATAAAGAATTTTGCTTCAATAAAAGCTCAAAAAATAAATTTTAAATAAAAAACCTCATCTTTTTATGTTTGTTTTAAGCCTCTCAAATTCTTGAGCCGCCCGTGCTCATGTCTTATTGATGTTCTGTCTACGTAGTAAATCCTCTCTCAAAAGATCCATCAAGTACCAACAATTAGTATTAAAATATAAATGTTTTATAAAAAGTATGCTTAATGAGTAATTTGCTCTCTATGTTTAGATTTTGTGCTTATTTTGGTCCATATATTTGTTTTTTACTCAATTGAGTGTCTATTCTTTTGTAGAAGGACACAGTGTGTTTATTAAATTGGCATTACCAAGTTTAGAAATGTCATGTGTCAAAATTTAAGTCTGTTATGTGTAAAAATATGGATTATTTTCTACCTTGAAACCCCTCTAATTTTGACATGTGACACATTCAAAGTATAAGAGAATTCAGATTTTGACACGTGACAGACTAAGATTTTGGCATATGATATGTGAATTTAAAGGAATTAGTTACATTGATTTTTTTTTACAAAAGTAAAGATTCCATTAATTTTTAAAAAAATAAAACTAAAAAAATATAATGATAAAAACTAATAAGAACCTAAATATAAAAACTAAAGGAGAATGTTAACTAGTGTCCTAAGCTAAGGGTGGCAATGTATGCTTGACCTGATGGACCGACCCGCAAGCTTGCCAAAAAAACATGGGGCGGACTGAGATATTGAGCCCGTTGGCCTGCAAAATCTTAGCCTGCATAACCTGCAACCGTGCGGGCTAGCCCTCGACCTACATAAAAAGAAAAAAAAAAACTTGAACTTGTGTATATATATTACTTTCCTTCTAGATTTCTGCATGAATGATCCAAATTCTTGTATGAATGAAAAATACAAGTGTTATGTATTTTTGAATATGCTAGAATTTGAAGGATACATCCTGTATGTCAAAGTACGAATATGAATATGATGAAAATATTGAATTATCATTTTATCATTCAACTCCTCAGTTTTTGCTAAATTTTGGGAATTTTTTAAAGTTTTCTAATTTGTTGAACATTGAAAGTTTTATCGTAAGATTTTTTTTTCTAAAAAAAAAGTGGGACGACTCATAGGCCATAACTTACGAGGGGTGGGTCAGACTTTCCAATGCGCATTTTTAACATGGGTGGACCAAGTGCGGAAGGGCCTAAACGGGTTGGGCCCGCTTGCATTGCCACCCCTACTCTAAGCACACTCCTTAAAGAATAATTAATGCACATTAGTTTCATAATTTTTACATTGAAAATTGAAATAATTAACTCCATTAATTAAAATAATATAAATGCATATAACAAATTTTATAAAAGCAAAAGTATTCTTTGAAATTTTTAAGCAATAACTCTCTAATACAAAATAAGCATTTTGGAAACTTAATAAAATTTCAAATTGATATTTTAATTTTTTTTTATTTTTTTAAACTTCTTAAATGTTTAACACTATTTTTTATTGATTTTTTTTGTTAATTTAAACTTTTTAATATTTTGTTATATTTTACTTTTTAGCAACATTAAAATATAATTATTTTATTATTCAATTATTTTTTAATTTTTATAAGTAAATATTAAATAAAATATTAATCCAACTATTAAATTTTTGTGAATACTTTTGTTCTTTAAATAAAATAAAAGTATATTGATGATAGGTCAGATTTCATTAAATATGATAATTAATTTTTATAAAATTTAATATATATTAATTATTTTTAACCGATCCCAAAATTAAATTATTAATTATACGTACAAACCAATTATCAATAACTTCATCCCACACGTTAAAGTAGTTGAAAACGGTGGTAGTTTCAGGAAGCAAGGTTTGAATGAACGTTAATTCATAAAAAATATTAAATGCTGCATAAGTTAGTATTGATTGCTTCTCTTTCATCACAATAAATGCTTCTCTATATGTGAATTGAAATAGAAACGATTATGATGACATATTTAATTGAAGTTTAACTATGTTTTATTTCTCTCATAAATTTATAAATTTAAGTATTTTAGATTGAATCTTTAATTAAGATTATTGTGACACAATTTTCGTGAAATAGATGGTAAATTTTGAACTAATATTAAAAAGAAAAATAACAAAATACTTTTAGAACTAAAATGTTGTAAAAGACAAACAAATATATTGAAACTTTTCTTCAAGTTGTTTTATCACAGAAGCACTCTAATAATATAATTTTTAAAAGACAAAATACGTCAAAGAAAAGAGAGGAAGGTTAAGAAGGTTTTGTGACGTGCACCACATTCAACATTTTCTTTTCCTATCGTATTATTATTTTTTTCTTATATATATATATATATATATATATATATATATAAAATCATCAAAATAATATTCTACGTGATAAAAATAAACAACAAATAAAAATATATATAAAAAAGGTAAAAATATCAAGTGTGTGCCTTGGAAATGATTTGATACACTATTGAATAAAATTACACTAAGAAAAATAATGTATAATTAAGAGTATGATTATATAAGAAAGTATCTTGAAAATCTAAGAAAACTTTCCAAATATCAAAGTTGTCAAACCATTGAAAGATAATGAAAATTGTTTTAGAGAAACAATTTTTTTAAAAAAATAAAATAAAAATTAAGGATCAAAGAGAATAAAGAATAAAAAATTTTACATTATCTAGTAAATAAAGGATTACGCGATTGAATACTTGAAATTGAGAGTGAAATATTCTTATTGAAAAGATGATAAACAAAAACAAAAATATTAGAATGAGTAAAAATAATCAAATGTGAAACTTAAAGTTTATTTAATTCATTGAAATTGATAATATATCATTTGAACATAACCAAAAAAAAGATATGTAATCAAAGTTGTGATGGAGAAAATATCTCGGAGAAAAGAGTGAATTTAAGCAATTATAAGGAAGAAAAATTATATATATATATATATATATATATATATATATATATATATATATATATATATATTTGTGTGTGTGTGTTGTGTGTGTTGTGTGTGTGTTCAATTTGAACATTTTTACTAACGATGTTTACATAGTTAATGTTTTTTAACAGTGCATGCCATGTGTCAACTCCTGTTTTTTTTATCTTCTTTTAATTTTTCAAAATTTTAAAATTTTAAAATTTTCCACTATTGTGTCACGTGTCAATACCAGTATTACATGTCAGTTTGTAGTTGTGTTATTTCTTTTTGTTCAATTTAGTCCTCCTATTTATTAGTTTTGTTCAATTCAATCTCCATATTCATTATTTTTGTTTATTTTAGTACAGTTCTGGTTAAAATGGAAAAACGTTGTCCCTTCCAGATATAAACCAAATTTAGACCAAATCTAAATCATTTAATATTTTTAACGTGTTTTAGATATTAAAATCTAATTTTTTTTATATTAAAATGTTAATTTTATAAATATTAATATACTTTTCTAAAATATTTCTATTGTAACATTTTTAAATGCCAATTTTAAAAGTATAAGTATTTTATAATATAATTATTAGAAGAAAAAAATTAATAATTATATTCTAATAATATTTTTAATAATTGTATTCTATTTAACAATTAAATCTAAGACTTATATTAAATTTATAATTAAATTTAAAAAATAATTAATAAAAATACCAATTTTAGAAAAAATATTAGTCTAATATTTATAAAAGATATTAATTTTATTTCTATTGTAATATTTTTGAATGTAAATTTTAAAAGTATAAGTATTTTAGAATATAATTATTAAAAGAACAAATTTAATAATTATATTATGATAATATTTTAAATAATTATATTTTATTTAACAATTAAATCTAAAAATTATATTCAATTTATAATTAAATTTAATAATTTATAGTTGAATTTAAAAAATAATTAATAAAAATACCAATTTAAAAAAAATATTAGTTTAATATCCATAAAAGAGATTAAATTTGGTCTCAATTGGGAAGGGTCAAAGTTTCTCCATTTTAACCAAAACTAAGATTAAATTGAATAAAAATAACGAATATAGGACTGAATTGAAAAAAAATAATAAATGTAGGAACTGAATTGAACAAAAGGAAATAACACAACCACAAACTGACACGTGGACAATTCTGACTTGACATGTAGACAATTTAAAAAAAATTAAAAAAATAAAGAAAACAGTTGATACGTGATATGTAATGTTAACAAGTCTTAACTATTTAAACATCATTAGTAAAAATGACCATAGTAAAAATGACCAAATTAACAAAAAAAATGACGAATATAAGAATCTAATTGAACTCAAAACGAAAATGAGGACCATCAAAACATAAATTAGTTTGAATATTTTGTTATTTAATTTTTTTTTGCAATCATAGTACATCCTTTTATGTTTATTTTGTTTAAAATTATTTGCTATGATATATTGGTCCACATTCAACTATTCATTTAAAGTTCTTGCTTTAATTCTTAATTTATTTTATTTTTTATTATTTAAAATATTTTTTTTATAATTCAAGCAATTTATATAAGACAGAGAACATACAAAAATTTTAATATAGTAAACCTGGATATATAAAAGTTATTTATGGATTTTATTATTATACTTTAAAATGAAATTTATTATAAAGATGTAAATTATATGTAAAGATAGTTTTAGAGTATATAGATAACTTCTTTTATTCCAAAGTTAATTAAAAATTTATTTACTTCTTATCTTCAGTTTATATAAAAAATAATTATAAAAGAATAATATTTAAAATAATAAAAAATAAAAAATAAAATAAAATAAGAATTAAAACAAGAACTTTGAATGAATAAATTGGATGTAGACAAATATATCATAAGAAATAATTTTAAAATGAAAAAAACGTAAATGAAAGGGACCAATATATTATTGGAGACAAATTAAATAACAAACAAATTAATTAATTAATTAAAAAATTAAAATAATTATATATTATTTGTAAACAATCAAATAATAATATAAACGAATAAAATGATTAATATATTATTGAACATTAGTGTAAAATAAATATATTAGATCAGTTGTAATGCAGATATTACATCAGTTTTTACAACCGATTTAATATTTGTCGATGTAATATGTCAAAGACATATTAAATTGGTTTCAAAATAACTAATCTAATACCTTTCGTGGAGCTTTAGTGACGTTCATGGTGGCGAGGCACATTGGTTGACGGTGGTAGCAGCATTGAGGACGAATCTAGCATCATCGTAGTGATGGAGATCTAGCAGACCAATATTAGTGACAAAGGAGAAAGGGCTGCATTGAAAGAGAAGATTTTGGGACTACGAAAATCAGAAAAGAGTTGAATAGTAAAAAAAAAGTGAGGTTTGCGTTGCAGGTGGTGAGAAGAGGTTCTTAGATTGATTTTTTTTAAGTGATTTAAATGCACATATTAGATTGGTTCTTTTTATAAAGAAAACATGAGGGGTCAAATCAAACCTATATTCAAGAAATATAAAATAAATCTCTTTAAAACTTAAGCAAAACAAAAAAGGAAGTTGAAATCTATAATGAAAGAAATTCTAACCTAATAACCAGATATGGGACTCAAACCATTGAAACTCATGTCTTTTATCAATCCCAACATATTGGAAAGTTTAGGTTAAATTATTCCATTGATTTCCATTTTGTTACGAAAATTTTAAGTAGGTCCCTTTTTTTTTATCTCAATTTGATCCTTATTTTAAAAAATTTGTTGTCATTAAGTCATTTTTATTATTAGTACACTAACAATGTTAATTATGTGTCACGTGTCGGCACGTGTTTTTTTAATTTTTATTTTTTTTATAATTTTAAAAAAATTGTCATGTGTTGAGCTGACGTTGTGCCATGTGGTAAAGATAGTGTGATCTGGCAGCTATAGAATGTAAAATGTAAAAATTCTCAATTTAGTTTATGTATTTGTTATTTTGTCTCAATTTTGTCCCAATTTTTTTAAAACGAAAGCAATTTCATCACTTTCCAAATTGAGACAAAATTTAACCTTTATATAAATGTGACAATGATAATTTTAACAAGATTAAGTTTTTATTTTATATTGAATTTTATTTAAATATTGTTTAAAATATTTATATATCAATAATTTATAGGAAAATATTAGAGTTGGTTTAAAATTAACAAGTTTATAAATTGAATTGTAAAATTTGAAATAAATATATTTATTTTAAATTGTTATAATATTGTTTTAAAATTTTATATTTGAATTTATAAAGTTGTTATTTTTAAAACAACTCTACCATTTATATATAAATTATAGACAAATAAATATTTAAAATAAAATTTAAATAAAGTTCAATGCAAAATATACATTTAAATAAACTTAAGTTTATTCAAAATATCAATTATAATATACCATTTTAAAATTGGTATAAAATGTAAATTTGATATAAGGATAAAATTGATTCAGTTTTAAAAAAGTTAGGAGCAAATCAAGACAAAATAACAAATAAAGGGATTAAATTGAGAATTTTCACATTCAATAGTTACACATGACACTACCATATCACATCACATTAGCCATTGAAAAGCTGCAAAAGTAATTATAAATCTTAATTAAAGACAATTTAAACATAGTAAAGTTAGTGATGGTAATTGTGGATCAACTATGAACCTTGTCCATAAATCTTTTACTTGTTTATTTTTAATTTATGATGTATCATGTGCTTACTTTGTAAATGGTTTTTCCTCTGCAGATGTCTAGAGGTGAAAAAGCAATTCTATAGAATATCAAAAAGTAAGTTTATGCTATGCATTCCCTATTTTTTTTTTCTTGTTTAGTTTTTTTTAATCCTCTCACTTGATTAATGGATTATTTGTAATGTTATTCTTAATTGGATTGTAAGTATTTATGTTCTTAAGGAACTCCATTTCTTAATCTAAGTCTTCATGCTAGTATTTGGGATTATTACTTTGAAGGATGGAGATAACTAGTTTTGTTTTTCCTTGAAGGTTGCAAGATTTGGTGATTTGGTTTCTTATTGTGCTGAAGAATGGGTAAGGATTCTAGGAGAGGGAAAGTTCATGGTGTTGGATTGCTTCGTGGAAGTGTTGTTTCTCTCTTAATAGTTGATCACAAATTGGAAGATCATGAAGAGGAAGAGCATCAAGAGACATTTCGAGCTTTTAATCAATTCTTGAAGACTTTGTGTTTACTTCTACTATAGTGATGTTTAATAGTTAGAGTAAACAATTGATGTTTTCTATTGGTGATGTCTATATTTACTTTATTTACATTACTTTTGGATTTATGTTTATGTTGTATAACTCTTATTGGTTTCAATATAATTTGAAATTTGGATTATTTTAGTTTCATTTGAATTTTGGATTAAGTTGTAATTTGATTTCATTTTGATAAAGGTGAAAAAATACAATAAAAAGCACCAACATGAAAAATTATAAAAAAATCAAATGTATTACCCACAAATGGTGGTTTGTATGTATTAGGAAGAAAGTTGATCTGTGAGAAATTATCCACGAGTTCGTATGTATTACCCACAGATGTTGAGTAGTAGGTAATTACTCACGGATGGTGGTTCGTATGTATTACCCACGAATTGATTTTTCCCACGGACCAAAAGTTCATAGGTAATTTACCTACAAGCTTATTACATACGGATCTTATGTCGTCGATAATCTGTGGGTAATTTTTAATTACCCATAGATTTTTGTCATTACCCACAGATTTTTGTCGTATGTAAATGAAATTTTTTTTGTAGTACATGTGGCACAACATCAATTTGAAACGTGACATTTTTTTCTTAAAAATTATAAAAAAAATTATAAAAGTCACGTGCTAACACGTGGCACAACGTTAGCTTGAAACATGACATTTTATTTCTTAAAAATTATAAAAAATTTAAAAAAGTCACGTACTGACACATGACACATAGTTAACGTTACTAGTGTATACTAATGGAAATGACTTAATTGCACCAAATTTTCTAAATAGAAACCTAATTGAGACAAAAAAAAATAGACATTATCACAATCGAAATCGCGACGGGATGACGAACCAAAAATAAAATATAAAAAAAAGGGTTTTGGAGTCGCCACCATAGTTATTATAGAAAACTATGGAAAACCATAAAAAGGAACAAGGTCTACGAAAACAGAGTTTGAGAGTACGAAAGTTAATTACGCGTAGGGAAGGTGTTAGTACCCTACAATGCCCATCCTAAGACGGTATCTTTAATTAAAATACAAATTGATGCGGTCTTCTTTAAATGTTTATTTTATAAAAAAAATATAAAATAAAATAAAATAAAAACAAATACATAAATAAATAAATAATAAAATAATAAAATAAATAAATAAAAATAATGAAGAAAAACAAAGGAAACAAAAAAGATTTTTTGTTTTTTGGGTCTGACAAGGATTACTCCTTACTCCTACGTATCTCCATTCATAATGGAGAATCAGGGTCACGTAGTTCTTTATGAAAAAACAATTTGTTCGAAGATGTTGATATCACTTTCTTTTTTAATATTTGAAAATTTTGTATTTTTTCTTTTAGTAATCTTATAGCAGAACAAAGGTATTAAGTACTAAGACGACGCGAGCGGTCACACAAGCACTTATAAATTTTAAAAGTTTAAAGGGTATTTAAATTATTTATTTGTTATTACTTCCTTTAAAGAAGAGAAAAAAAAACTTCTGAAGTAAGATATGATACCCAAAACGTGACTATTATATATCCATAATTTATGAAAACATTAAAAAAAAGGAGATAACATTTAGGATTAAATATATTATTTTATTATAAAAAAAGTTTTAAAACGCTTAATATGAAAAATATGGCACAACATATTCATACAATGTTAAAAACATGATATCTCTCACTTATTCATGCAACAACGTTCACAACCCAAAGCAATCAACCAACATTAATTATAAAACTAATGAACCCAAAAAATGCATGATAGTAATATTTTTTCCATATAAAAAAGAAATAGTGAAAACATCAAATTCAACCAAGATCAAAAACACATCTCGAGAAATACTGCATAACATAATAAAAAATTAATTTTGCGAACCTGAACGGGAGATCAGACTTACAATAGTTGTGTTGGAACACCAAGAAGCACGTAGGGGTAGCGATCGAAGGTGGGTGGGTTTTTTATGTGCGAGGGTTAAAACAGAATATGTGCTTAGGGTGAGAGAGGTCTCCAGAAATTTTTGAGAGAGAAAAATTAATATCCCTTTCTTCTTTTTCTGATGGGTTTATATACACAACATTATAAATCTAATGTAATCTCGTAATAAAGATCTGCCTTAATTACAACGAATTTTAAAAGGCAAGAACCGGTCTTAATATTATCACAATATGGGAATCAAATCATAGAAAAAAACAGAGCACAAAATCAAACGTGATCAGCAAAATTGATTCTAATTAGTAAAAGAGATATTGTTTTGAATTATATTACTACTTTCTTTATCTGGAAAAAGAGGTGTCATAAAATCAGAGTACAAAATCAAATGTGATCAGGACAGATTAATTATAATTACAGAAAGATATTCTTGAGAAACATATTACTATTTTCCTCATCTGGAAAAGGAGATGCCACAAAATCGGACTAAATGATTCTAAATATTAGAACATATTCTATTTCTAATTATTAGACTAACTTCTTAATCTGGAGTAGAAACGACAAAGCATAGAGTGGGGGTGCGAAAATTAAATGTTGGGTTGTCGTTAGTTGCAAGAAAAACGATGTAGGTGTATAGAGTATTCTGGACTAAAATAGAAACAAAACCTAAAAAGAAAATACATACAAGATTAAAACAAAATTTTTTCTTTTTATTTATTTATTTATTATTATTATTATCCTGTTATTGTTATTATTTAGACAAAGAAAAAACCAAAGAGAAAACTTTTTTTATTTTTTTATTTTTTATTTTTTTATTTTTTACCTTTTTTGAAAAAATAAATTATTATTATTTTTTCTATTATTTATTTAGCCGGACGAAATCGGGTGTTAACAGCTGTCCCTCTTTACTTAAATTTTGCTTGATAATATGATAATTTTACATTTTCATTTTCTCAAAGAAATATAAGTAAAGATAAAGACACTAATTTCGTCCGGTTTCAAAAGAAACAAAGGCGAAACATGAAATCAAAGGTCACAAACCGACAACCACACTTCCAAAGGGTTCAATGACCATTACCACGTATAGGGCCTTATCCAGAAAGTCATAAACTTTTTGCAAACTAAAACTTTTTTGAGAAAGATTATACCAATCCCGAGGAGAGGGTCTACATCTAAAGGATTCGGCGACCATTACCACGTAGAGGGCCCCGATACCAAAACATATACTTTTTGCCAATATAATTTATTTTTGAAAAGATTAGACCAATCCCGAGGAGAGGGTCTACATTTAAAAGATTCGACGACCATTACCACGTAGAGGGCCTCGATCCAAAAACATAAACTTTTTGAAAATATGATTTCTTTTTGAAAAAGATTAGACCAATCCCTAGGAGAGGGTCTACATCCAAAGGATTCGACGACCATTACCATGTAGAGGGCCTCAATCCCAAAAACATAAACTTTTTTCAAATATGATTTCTTTTTGAAAAAGATTAGACCAATCCCATGGAGAGGACCTACATTTAAAGGATTCGGTGACCATTACCACGTATAGGGTCTCGATCCAAAAACATAAACTTTTTGCAAATATGATTTCTTTTTGAAAAAAATTATACCATTTCCGAGGAGAGGGTCTACATCCAAAGGATTCAGCGACCATTACCATGTAGAGGGCCCCGATACCAAAACATATACTTTTTGCAAATATGATTTCTTTTTTGAAGAAGATTAGACCATTTCCGAGGAGAGGGTCTATATCCAAAGGAGAACCTGAATATTGATTTGAGCATAAACAAACACAACATGAATGCCATGTGAAAAACTACCCCTATAGGCTCTTAAAGTCTTGATGGTATGATGTGATGAGGGTGCATGAATGCATGCATAAAACTCATATTTTTCCTTCCTTTCCTTTCCTTTTTTTTTTTGGCATTTAGTGAATTCATCATAAATATACCCATTTTACCAATATTTTTATTATTTTTAATTATCAGCTCAATGTGACACTTTTACAACACATTTATTAAATGATATATATTTTTTTATCAAATAAAACGAAATACAAAAACTTGAAAATAATGTCGATATCTTTAGTTGCATCCCCTATTATGGAATCATCATGCATAGAATTTTTTAACCGCATCAAAATTGACTTGCAATGGTAACTCCTCCCCATCCATCCTTATGAGAATTAATGCCCCACCAGAGAATGCTTTCTTCACCACATACGGGCCTTCATAATTTGGAGTCCATTTGCCTCTATGGTCCCTTTGTATAGGTAAGAATTTTTTTTTTCAAAACTAGATCGCCTTCATGCAACTCTCTGGTACGCACCTTTTTGTCAAACGCTTTTTTCATTCTTCTTTGGTATAATTGTCCGTGACACACCGCAATTAACCTTTTTTTCCTCAATGAGGTTAAGCTGGTCAAGTCTGGCTTGAACCCATTATGCTTCTTCTAATTGGGTTTCCATCAATACTCACAAGGATGGGATCTCTACTTCAAAAGGGAATACTACTGCCATTCCATATACCAGAGAGAAGGGTGTTGCCCCAGTTGAAGTACGCACTGACGTACGATATCCATGCAAAGCAAAAGGAAGCATCTCATGCCAATCCTTGTACGTAACCACCATCTTTTGTATAATCTTCTTTATATTTTTATTAGCAGCCTCAACTGCCCCATTCATCTTCGGATGGTAAGGAGAAGAATTATGGTGTTGAATCTTAAATTTTGTACACAATTCCGCCATCATTTGATTATTTAGGTTGGTAGCATTATCAGTGATGATCTTGTTAGGCAAACCATATCTGCAAATTAACTCTCTTTTTATGAAATTCGTCACTACTTTTCTGGTCACGTTGGCATAAGAAGCCGCCTCTACCCATTTGGTGTAGTAATCGATTGCAACTAAAATGAAGCGATGTCCATTTGATGCTTTTGGTTATATGGCTCCAATAACATCTATTCCCCACATTGAAAAAGGCCATGGTGATGTCAAAACATTTAGGGTTGTGGGTGCCATGTTAATATTGTCAGCATATACTTGGCATTTCTCACACTTCCTCACATGCCTGCAACAATCATTTTCCATGGTTAACCAAAAATAACCAGCACTTAAAATCTTTCTGGCCATTGAATGCCCATTCATATGTGTGCCAAAAGTACCTTCATGAACATTTTTCAATATCACTTCGGCTTCTTTTGCATCCACACATCTGAGGAGAACCATATCATGATTTCTTTTGTACAAGACATCCCCATTTAAAATGAAACTAGCAGCCAGTCTTCTTAATGCTCTCTTATCATTCTCGGTTGCCCATTCAGGATACTCTCGAGTTTCAAGATAATGTTTGATATCAAAATACCAAGGTTTACCATCCGACTCCCCTCGATGAAATGATAATACACTGCATCCTCATAACTCTCCATTTTGATCATTGCTAGTTCTTTGTCTGGAACAATCTCAAACATTGATGATAGGGTGGCTAAAGCATCGGCTAATTGGTTATCTTCACGAGGAATGTGCTGGAATGTTATAAAATCAAAATACTCTATCAACCCCTTGATGTAAGCTTGATAAGAGATTAATTTCTGATCTCGGGTCTCCCATTCTCCTTTCAACTGATGGATAACCAAAGCTGAATCACCATACACCTTCAAAACTTTTGCTTTTGATTCAATTGCGGCTCGAATTCCCATGGCACATGCCTCATATTCTGCGATATTATTTGTGCAATTAAAACATAGTCTTGTTGTCATTGGTATGTATTGACTTTCCGGAGAAATAAGCATTACCCTTTTTTCATACCCTAATGCATTAGATGCACCATCAAACAACAATATCCATGCCTTTTCATCCTGGCCTCCCTCATTCTCTTCAAACAAATCCATGATATCTTCATCCAGAAAATCAGGCTGCATTGGTTGATAATCATCAATGGGCTATTGAGCTAGATACTCAGCCAAAACGCTACCCTTGATGGATTTCTGAGTGACATATACAATATCATATTCTGACAAAAGCATCTGCCACCTTGCTATCCTCCCAGAGAGAGCAGGCTTTTCAAAAATGTATTTTATAGGTCCATCTTGGATATCAACCATCTAGTATGACTCAACATGTATGGTCTCAAACGATGGGTTGTCCATGCTAGTGCGCAACAAGTTCGTTCTAGCATAGAATATCTTTTCTCGTAATCTATGAACTTCTTACTCAAATAGTATATTGCATGCTCAATCTTCCCAGTTTTCTCGTGTTGGCCCAACACACAACCCTTGGATTCCTCTAATACAGTTAAGTACAAAATAAGGGGTCTTCCGGATTCCGGTGGTTGCAGTACTAGCGGGTCTTGTAAGTACTGCTTGATCTTACCAAAAGCGGTCTGACAATCCTCGTTCCATTCTAGAGCTTGATTTTTACGCAACAATTTGAAAATCAGTTCACAGGTAGCGGTTAACTGGGAGATAAATCTAGCAATGTAATTCAGCCTGCCCAGGAAACCTCGCACCTCCTTTTTCGTGTTGGGAATTGGCATTTCTATTATTGTGCTCACCTTGTCAGGATCGACCTCTATCCCCTTTTGGCTAACAATGAAATCCAATAACTTTCTCGATTTCACACCGAATGTGCATTTAGCCAAATTTAATCGAAGTTTAAACTTTTGTAACCTTTCAAACAATCTTCTTAAGTTGACGAGGTGTTCTTCTTCAGATTCAGATTTAGCGATCATATCATCCACGTAAACTTCAATCTCTTTGTGCATCATGTCGTGAAAAAGAGCTACCATCGCCCTTTGATAAGTTGCCCCAACATTCTTGAGACCGAAAGGCATCACCTTATAGCAAAAAGTTCCCCACAATGTAATAAAAGTAGTTTTTTCCATATCCTCAGCCGCCATCTTGATCTGATTATAACCCGAGAAACCATCCATAAATGAAAACAATGAGAATATGGCCGTATTGTCCACCAACGTATCGATATGCGGTAATGGAAGATTATCCTTTGGACTAGCCCGGTTCAAGTCTCGGTAGTCAACGCACATTCAAACCTTCCCATCTTTCTTAGGCACAAGTACAATGTTTGCTACTCATTGGGGATATCTCACCACAGCCAAAAAAACCAGCATCAAATTGCGTTTTTACTTCTTTAATTTTCAAGGACATTTTTGGTTTCATTTTCCTCAACTTTTGCAAGATAAACTCCCTCTCAAGCCAGAGTCGTCATCTATCGCAACCGAAAACGTGACGGGACGACGAACCAAAAAATAAATTTGAAAAAAAAACAAAGTTTGGAGTCGCCACCATAGTTATTATAGGAAACTATGGAAAACCATAAAAAAGAGCAAGGTTTGCGAAAAACCAGATTTTGGGTCCAGGAGTCGGTTACGCGTGGGGAAGGTATTAGCACCCCAGAACGTCCGTCCTAAGACGGTACCTTTAATTAAATGTGCAAAAGTATGTGGTTTTTTCAAAATATTTAATTTTCCCCAAAAATATTAATAAAAGAATGTACAAAAAACAACAGAACTATTTTTTTGATTTTTTAGGCCCGACGAGGATTAATCATCGCTCCTACGTATCTCCATGTGAATGGAGAATCAGGGTTACGTAGTTCTTTTTGAAAAATCTATTTGGAAAATTCTTTGAAAATGATTTAATTTGTTTTATAATTTTGAAAATATTTTTATTTAAATTTTAGTATTATTTTAAAATTGGTGTCATGAGACGCGAGCGGCCGAATAGACACTTCAAATAAATTCTTTTTTTTTCTAATCTTTTATTTTTTATTTTTTTAATCATTTATAAATTTTTAATATTTTTTTTAAAGTTATTGTAGAGTAGTTGTGGATGTCATTGTGACATGAGCAACCAAATAGATATAAAAGAGTAAACAAAGTTATATTTTATTTTTAGATCATCTGTATATATCTTTAGAAAAAGCAAAAGTCTAAATTGAATATCATGCAACGCGAGCGATCGGGTAGACAATAAAGAAAGGGGAAAAAATATTTTTTATAATTAAAAAAAAAGAATGAAAATTGAAAAAACTAAATCAAGAGCCGAAAGAATTAAGAGTGACATACCTTAAAAAAATTTCAATATCTCCTCACCTTTTCTCTTTTCTTTTTTGTTTTTGCTTCCTTTTCTTTTCTAATTTGTGTTTGTTTTTCCAATAGAGATAAAGATGAGAGGTGTCTATGTGGGTGGTAATGAGAGGAAGAGAGAGTGTAGAGAATGTTTTCTTCTTTTTCTTCTACCTCCTTCAATATGTTTTTTTTAAGAGAGATAAAAAAGGAGGTGTGTATGTGGGAGTGGTGATGGGAAAGAATTAGAGAAGTGTAGAGAATCTTTTTTTCTTTGGTCATGACACAGTGCATACTTATATTCACACCTTGCAATATCAATGCAATCTCAACCTTAATTGTTATGAACAATATAAGGAATTGGTCACGATAGCAATACATTATAGAAATCAAATCATAGCAAATCAGAGCACAAAATCAATCAAGATCAGTAATATTGATTTAAATCGTTAACAAATCAGAGTACAAAAATAAATCCCAATTAGTAATATTGATTCTAATTATACGAAGAGATATTGCTTTTAATTATTAGAATCAAATCATTAATTTCTCTATCAGACCAAAGACCAAAAGTAGAATATATGTTGAGTTATTGGGCTCATGAAGAGGAGTGTGATAACAAATTAGGTTCTTCCTTCTTCTTTTTTTCTTCTTTTTTTCATCTCTCTTTTTTTCCTTTTTTTTTTCTAAAATTAAAGTTTGAAAATCTTTGAAGAAAATTTATTTCACATTTTTTTTATTTTCCATTAACTAAAAAAATTTATTACTTTTTATTATTTTTTTAAAATAAATTTATTCGTCCGGACGAAATTGGATGTTGACAAACACATTTAAGATTTCCTTAAAAAGGGGACTAATGAAATTATTTAACTCAAAAGTTTATTTGCACAAGATTTTGCTTCGTGAAAGATGTGGATTATTTTAAACTCTTTAGCATCGTAAGTCTTCATGCATTTTTGCCATCTCCCTTGTAGTGTGACCATCGAACAACTTGAGGAGTTGAAAAAATGTTATTTATATAATTTTGTGATAAAATAATTTTAAAAAGTTTCCATATTTGTATGTCTTTCACAAAGTTTTAGTTTTAAAAACTGTTTGTTTATTTTTTTTTAAAATAGCTGAAAATTATATATTGTGATATCCACTTTTATACAATGTCTATTTCTTACCCTCCACGTCATATCTATACTATTATATAAGGTGATTATTTTTTGGTATACACATTTTTTTTTTCACTTTTATCCTTTGAATAACAATTTTTTAAAATTAAAATATCACTTTGCTGATTATACCTTTAGGTGACATTTTTAAAAATTTATTATTTTTATTTCATATTTTTTTTAAATTTAACCGATTTCTAAACTAAAATAATTATCGTGAAAATTATTTATATTTATTTTTATAATTATATTAATAATAATTTTATTATTTTTTATTATCATTAAAAGAAAATATTACTTTAATTTTTAAATATAATTATTATTTTATAAAACATGTCCAACCATAAATCTATGGATCAATCCAACGTAAACCCATTTAGGTCACGAATCAAATAGGTATAGTTAGACATTGTTCAATTTACTTTTTTTTACATGTTAAATAGTAATATGTTATTTTTTTTCTCTCTAAATACCACGTACAAATAATATAAAATGCAACCAATGAGTTCACACCAACTATAATACCAATATCTCTAAACACAAAGATCAAACTTTTAAAGAATGTCTATATATCATCACTTTAATTATACTGTGTTTTTTATGATTAGATTTTAAACGTGATTTGATTATTATCAAATTTTCTTTTAGTAATTTTTTAGATATGTGTCATTTTTTTTTACTTATTATTATATTAAATTATGTATTTATTTTTATTGTATTAGTAACAATAATTAAATGTATAAATTTTTAGATATATTATTTTGATTCTTTCAACGATATTGGTGAAGATCCGTGATATCTATATATCATCACTTTAATGCTATTCCCATAAATGTTTATGATATTTGGCATTCACTTTTTCCTTTTGAGCAAGTTGGCGAAATCCATCTCCATTCAGTGAATTAATTTAAGAATTGAATTTTTGAAAGAAGGGTGGAATAATGATGAGCACCCTAACATTGCACCCAAAAAGGACACCATGATGGATTCATAAAGAAGCAAAGTTGAAAATGGCCAAACCATTCCGCGAGTGAAAGACTTGTGGCAGTAATAATTGTTGTTGACACATTTATCATCGTTTAAAAGTCAAGCATTAAAGTCCATCTTCTCAGTATTTTTCAGGTCCAAAACAAAATTGCATTCATGTATGAAACCTTCAACGACACCATCTCTGACTACCAAAGCCACTCATTTAAAGCACACCTCAAAAGTACTTCCTAGTGCCTCTTCCCATCAAAACCAACACTTCAATAATAAGCACCCTTCATATCTACACTAATGTGCTCCTTAGTGTTTAAGAATCGATCAAGTGAGAAAAAAAAAACCATTTTGACTTGAAAGTTAAATCATAAGAGAGTGGAGAGTGGTGTTTAAAGAAGAAATATCAAGCGGAAAGGGTGTGAGAATATGAGTGTATAACAAGGTTCTTCCACTTTGGAATAACATTTGTAGAACATTGATTGAAAAGCTTGGCGAATCTGATTATTGTCATGAACTTGGGACTCTCTCGCATGTTCTTGTTGGGTGGATTTGTGGTCATTCAAATTCTTCCACTTTGGATTCTGATATATGATACTTCACAGAATAAAGGAATTTCTATATTCCTTCACTCTCTCTCTTTTTTCTTTTTCTTTTTTAATTATAACCTGGTATATATCCATAGATTTTGCATTATTCTCCACCGTTAAAATTGAGTGGAAACAACCCCATTCCACTCATGAATTGACCTTTTAGTTCTGTGGGACACCAAAAGAATTTTTTGAAACTTACTTTGTATAATTTTCAATATTAAAAAAATTAAAAACACCTTTTTGTTGTAACCTTATGAAAAAAGTCATCAAACTGTTTTCAGAAAAACACATCAATTGTTTCATACTGGTAGTATATATATACCATAATCTATTTGAATTCTTGAACTGAGTTTAGATAAATATACATAGTTTGGTTCTGATATGATATGTCTAATTTTGCAGAATTTAGTGTAAATTCATAAAGGCTTTTTTCTCCAGCATCAACAAAAAAGTGGACCTCACCAATTCATCATATATCTAAATCAACTACAGCCTAGACAGCAAATGTACTGGAGAATTATGGTTTGTCTTGGGATCATTTTATTTGATAGTGACATGCAATGAGTATGAAAATGTATATTCTAATCTTCATAATTACTAACTTCCTAAATCAGTTTTGCATAATCAAATACGATACATATATAAATATAAATACGATATATGTATTAAATACGTGTATTAAATACGATACATGATTCGATTATAAGTGTAATAACTAAAAGCTAGCTTCCACTTCACTCTTTGATTCGCCACCAGTAAAGTGTACAAAACCAAAGTTGTTTTCTTCTTTCTACTATGACTTTTTTGATGTGCATATCATCAGTGGCCCCAAATATTAATGTTGTTCAAACAATATGATAAATGTAGTTGGTTTGAACACACTTTTGCCCTTTTGATTATTCCTTCCTCAATCAACAAACTTCATGTAATCAAAGTTTTTGCTTTTACTGGTATACTTATACAGTTTTTCATGACCTAAATTATCTTTATGATTAAATGTTATTGCAAGAAAGTTTATGCATAATAGACCACTTAGACTGTAACAGAAAGTTATGAGATATAGGTTTGATTATTTTCATATATAAACCAGAAATCCCTGTATAAATAATGAAAATGATGTAATAAAAACTCATTTATGTCATCAATGATATAAAGATATTGATGCTAAGTGTTTCTGTTGCCATTGTAGAGACAAAAACAAGCCTCCACTTCAATCTTTTATTACCAGAAAAATAAACAAAGTGGTTCTTTATTTTTCTACCATGCCTTCTATGGTACATATCAGTAACTCCAAAATTAATGTTCAATCAAACTGTTAACTGTAGTTGTTCAGAGCAAACTTGGTTTTGAATAAAACTTATGCATTAAAGTTCACTCACTACGAGTTTCATGTTTGAAAGCAATATATATCCCAAGGACATATACATGTAACTGAAAGAGGGTCATTTAGACGTTACCTCACACTGGTTGTATTGACGTGTGTGTTATGTATTCTTGTATGTTTTTGTGGCACACTTTGTCTGCTTCACATGCACAATGTTTTCAGATCTTTCGTCAAAACTACTATATATCAAACAACGGTGTCTTTTTCAACATCCAATGATTCAATGTTTGCTTCACTCAATTCAACCCCTACCTTAGTATTTTTCTTATACCAGTCCATGTGTTTTCACACATGTAACTGTATTTTAACTCCAACAGTAGCAGGTGATACATGCATCACTTGTGTAACATAACATCATTTTATCAGAAAGAAAAATACACATTATTCATTTCTCTCTCTGACAGATGTTTTAGTTCTTATTTTCTGTTGGTATAGGTGGTGAATCACAATTGAATTTTGAGTTTATGTATGAATGTGAAGGAATTAACTAATTTGGATAGAAAAGAGCAACAATGAATGTGTATACGTAGGTGGCAGCATTAATTGCTGGGATATCACCCACATAACATCAATGAATGATAAGCACATGGAGGAGAGTGTAGAGGTCATTACACTTTCTGCTATGACCAGGTAAGGTGGGGACAAGTCTCAGCTGTGTAGTCACAGTCTAATATTCCGTTACAACCCTTACATCTTTGTTAAATAGAGGCATTGCTTGATCAAAGGGGTCAAGTTGTTGTTGCCATATTCAAGTGGACCTCAGTGTTGTTTAGGCCCAACATTTAATCACACATGCCCTCCTTTTTCAAGGTGGCCCTATATATTTTGTCAGATTTAGGGTCTCTCGTATGGAAGTACATCAACTCACATTTTAGCTTCCTGCAATATCATTACATGTGTCAAGTGCCATGTGGGTAGTTGCTGCACCAGACCTTAATTATGGCTCCATAAAAGTGCTGGAAATTCAAAACACACACACCTTCACCAAAATGGTAATTCCAATAAAATACATTGGAAGTCCATTTTTAATACTGTATATTTCATTGTTGATATACTTGGCCTCATTCAAGAGAGAAAAAAGAAAAGTAAAACAAACCAAACACATATTACCAAGACCAAAATTATGGGTCTAGTTCCATAAAGTTGTTGAGGTAGAATATCGGAACATCAAACATGTTACATGTTACCATTTTAGTCCACATGCACCAAGAACACTGTACCTGGGATTCAAATCTGTCATATGAATATGAATAATGTCTATGATATTTCATATGATGAACATCTTTTGATGTTTCTGCTAAATTATTGATTGGATTCGCCAATAGTGGAATGAAAATTCAGCAGATAAGTGTGAGGTGTGTAAACACTGCAACTAACCATCTTTCAGAATCACTGGGAAGAAAAAAGTAAATCTGATACTGCACATGCTCTCGGTTATAGAATAATGTCATGGCCTGTGGCTTTAACTTCTTCCTTATATTTCAAGAAAGAAAAGTGAATAAACAGAAACTTGAAAGTGATTACAGAAAAAACTAGAGAGAAAGCAACAGAGTCATATCATACTCATCCAATTCAAGTTTCTGCCTCAGCAACATAAAACTAGGGTCCACTTCAAGGGTGGGCCAAATGTTCCTCATTTACAACAAGAATTGTGGACACCACACTATCATGCACTCTCACATTGATGATAACACCAAATACATTTTCTTTTTTTCTCTCATACATCTTGTCTTGGAGTGTTAGCTGGAAGATTTCTGTAATGTCAATCTCCTTTCTCTTCAACATGAAACACTACTAGCCATCAGAAAGCGTCGGGAGAAAAAAAAAATCTGATGGGTCTATTTCATATTCATTAGAAGACATTATTAAACCTAAAATTTTCAAGACAATGAATTTATAGATTTTTTAACTTTATCATTTTTATCCGATATCGAATTATTTCCAACAAAATCTTCATATATCAAACTGATTAAATTTACTAGTGTTCATACTCAAAGTTCTTCATGTACAGAATATTTTCATCTTGAAATCTATGAGGCACAATACAACAAGATTCTTGACAGTATAACAAAACAAGGACTTGAAATCACAGATACAACAAGCCTTTGAGTTGACACACCAATCAAGAAAATTAGCACTCATTTCAATTTAAAAATGATAACATAAAAATGGCTCTTTTTATGACATTGAAGATTGAACTAAGTGATGCTGATAATAATTGTAGTGATTAAGAGAGTAACCATCCACATATAAATTAAAAAAGCATATCTATTAAGAACAAGTGGGTTAAGAGGATAGTTTGTGTAGGAGTGGCTAATGTAGACAACAAGTTACTATTAAAAGACTTTTAGGCAATGTCCCCACTCACAATTAAAAGGGGAGAGAGGCATAATGATTTAAGGCAAGATGTGGAAGTTGGGTTTGCAATCACAATCCCAAAGAATCAATTAATGGGATGGGCAAGACTCTAAGTCATTGACACATGGATATTATGTTAGTGGGAGGGTGATGTTTACACTTGAACACTTCAATCTTGTCAAAAGGGAAGAGAAAAAAGAATAGTTGCAAATGTTCCTACTTTTCATATGTATATAGTATTTTTTTTTTTTTTTCTTATTTTCTTGAGTTCCTCTCTCTCCCATGTTTCATCCATAGTGGGGGGTGTTTGTGCCTTCAAAATTGCAATAAATATTGTCCCTTTCTTTAGCCTTATACCACCACACCCATCAAACCAAATCCCTTCTTATAAAGTAGATTCATGGCAGGTCATTGAAATTCCCCCATAAAGTAAATTTAATTGCGTGAGATATGATTTCAAGGTGAATGGTTTGTGCCCTCTTTCTTTTGGGGGTTTGTGGGTTTCTTGACCCACCATGCCTTTTCCTAAAAAACAAAACATGTCACTCTCCTTATCCTTACACATTCAATCCGGAATCAAACCTTGTGAAAATTGTAAAAGATATATAAACGTTAGCATCTTGCCAATGGGGGTTGCATCATTCCAAAGCAATGCATAATTGTCATAAAGAGGAAAAGAAAAAAATAAAAAAACTTTTAAGAGGAAAATTCACAATATCACGGCAGCTTCAAGCTTTATCACCTTCTTTTTCCCAACATTTCTATGACAAAAAGTCTCCTTCACCACTTCAATTTATGAAAATGAAGAGCGTGAACATGGGTTTGAAACCAGATTAGTTAAAAGATAAAGTAAATTTATAGTATATAAATAAATATAAATTTCACCTTATAAAACAGTTTTATACTGTTAAATTAGATTTAAAATTTAATTTGTATACGTAAACTTAACTCAAGTTTAAAGTCCTTAATATTAGAAAAACCTAATTTAATTTTATGTTTTTAATATTAATGTAAGATTAAATTAGGTTTAAAATTGGGATAATTCGAGTTGACATTTGAAGATATTGAAAGGAAGAATTACATGGATGAATTTTTTAACTTATTTTTAGTGTAGCACCTTTGGACTTTGTGATTCACATTTATTTTGGAGAAAAGAGTTAGATATGGCACTTTGGGTGGCAGCATGATGATTATGATGATGTTGTTCATTTGATTTGATTTGAACTTGTATCTAACCCAATGTCTCATCATTTAAATTTTCTCCTCCTCCTCCTCAAGGGACTTGTGATGTGTGGGGTCATGTGAAGGAAGCATGTATTAGGATAGAACAAAAGGAAGCAACAAAATCAATTGTAAGATGATGGAGTAACATGAGTGCCCCTTTCACAAGGTAAGAAAAGTTAGGGTCCCCATCATGGACCCTAATGCCTTCTTTAATTAGACCCATGTTATTTGCTTTGCTTTGTTTGTTCTATATCCCCCCAATACTAGGGGTAGGTCCACCCCAACCTTCAACTGAAATTTTGGAATATGTAAACACCGATATAGACAACTTACGTGACACACATCCCTAACCCCTTTTGCACCAAGTTTAACGCATTTACACATTTTTAGAACCATAAAGATTCAGAAAGCAACAACAAGCATGGGCCAAGGTACATACCCTTAGAACACGAACAAGCCTTTCATTTTCCTATGTCATTAGGTTAAGTGTCATTCTCGTAATAGGTGAGAGGCTATGGCTAGGTGCGTAGTGCGTACGTGACTATGGATTTTTTTAATTTTGAGTTTTAATTTGATGTTCGATTTTCAATGCTATAATTAACCATGTACATAGATAATGATGTTTAATGAACAATTCATTATCCAAATGAATATCATTGGAGAAGGTGGTGGGAGAGAAAAGGTGGGTTACCCCACATGAAAAGGATGTGTGATTCTATGCGAAAAAGAGACCAAATAGGAGTGAAAGTGGGTTAGTTTATTCACACGTCTCTTTCTTAGAAAGGGGACATGGAGCATAGTGGGTTAGTGTTGCTTTGTCTTTCACTTTGTTAATAATGTTTTATATTACATGGGTTTTTGTTCTTGTTCCTCATTTGTTTAATTAAGGTCATTTCCAATGTTTCAACCAAACACACCTTCACGAGATGTGCCATTTGACAAAACTCAAAGTACTTCAAATCACTCTTTCACAATCCCAATTATCTTTTTAATAAATAAATAAAATAAACCTTTTTTATTTTATTTTATTTTTCAAACTTGTCGCCTTTTCTTTAATCAGAAAAATGATGTCTCTATTGTTACTTTCTTAAATTAATCGTTGCATCATCACAATCTCTTTTTCTTCTATCCGATGAGGATACCCAAAGGGTCCCATTCATCAATTTGGATGCACTATATAAGGGATTGTACTCATTTGGTGTTAACTCAACCATTCTTCTCACTTGAAAGTTACACTTCCATATCATTATATATATAATAGATTCCTATTACTTATTCAACTATTCTCAACTATAGTTGGAGTTAGTATAAGAATTAATAAAGTATATCATTAGGAATGGTGATTTCAATAAAAAATATGTGTTTTAGGTATAGGAGACAAAAATAAATGTTTATATGATCCATTTGGCATAGTCTTGAGATGTCTTGATTTTTTTTTTTGACAAATGTTGATCACTCTAAATTTGGTTTCATATAAACCAAATTTAAAAGAGTATCTTAGTAATAAGGAATCATTTCTTATTTAACTAAATTGCACAAATTTTGCACAGATGACAAAATTTGTTTATGAAAAAACAATTTTACTAAAATTATAGATAAAGAATGATTAAAATTATAAATCAAATAAAATGAATTTGGTTAAAAATCATTATAACCAAATTGGGTGATCAATAACATGAGAAGCAACTTATCACCACCTCAAGAAAAAAGAAACAAAAGAGAAAAGAGAAATTGTGACAATCATTTATTACACATGAACCAAACAAGTCCCCCAAATAAAAAGCAATTTTTGAATAATCATCCATAAACACTCAAGTGCTAAGTGACACTTTCTTTTACCTAGAGAGAGACATGAATGATGGGTGGAAGGAAAGAAAAAAAAAAAGGTCTATGTGTATTTTTACTCACCTACTATTTCAATGCACTCTTTATAGGTCATTAGAAAACAAACAAAGATTTGACCTAATATTGAGACATCTCTCTCAATTACAAAGTACATGCAACAAGTTAAAATATGCAAAAAAACACAAGTGATTGATTAATTGTTTGAACATTCTTGAACTTTGATTTGTGTGTAAAATTAGGGCATTCAAATTCCACACGGCATGTTGATGGTACTAGAAATAGATTAAAGTGATGGAAGATCATGCATTTGGGTGCATGATGATAATTGAATGAGTCAATATTTTCACCCTTAAGCAATGGTGGAGTTGCGTCCAATCAAATGCTTCCACCATTGCCTATAATTGAAAATGGAAAAGGAATAATTAGTCAATTTCATGGGCAGAGCGTGACCCCTATAGGAAGTAGTGGGTGGTGTGGCACACACAATTTCAAAGAAGAAACAAAATCTGCTTCTTCTTCATCAAACCCTAATAAAACCTAGAAAAATCAATATTACAGATTAATGGCCCTACTCACATTAATTGTGAAGGAAAAATCAATCTATTACCCTACCCATTTTCTATTGTGATAGGATACTCTTCCTATTAATATTAATATAAGTTATTATGACATAAATTACATGTCCTCTTATCTTCTTTATTAAATTGAGAGAGACACGTGTTTTCTAATTTATATGAAGAAAATTCTAATATTCTAATAGTAGTGTAGTTATAGTTTTGAAAATATGTATATAATTTTAATTATAAAAAATGCATTAAATACCTTTATGTACCAAATGTTACAATTTATTTGAAGGAAAAAACTAAAATATATTTTATAGGATAAAAGAAAATCGACTATATTAAGGATGTTAAAATAATTTGTTCAACCAGTAATTGTATTTTTTTTATATCATGTAGGTGTTTACTTGTGTAAATTAAAATTAAGAAAAGAAAAATTTCTAAAAAAGTATGTTGCATTATCTTCTTGAAAGCATAATAAATAAGTTGTTTTCTTACTTTTCCCCACACTCAGATAGAAATAGATTGATTGTGCAAAAATATTCATTCTGACTATATAAAAATGATTTTGATATTCAATATTGGTTAATAAATATGCTAATACAATATTTATACTTATATGTATTATCATGATCAAATTAATGCATATTTATAAAAAAATTGTACAAAAATAATTTAGAAACTGAAAATAAAAAATATTCGTGTTTAAAGTTTAATCAATCTTATAACCAACCAAATTAATTATAGTGTATTTTGAAGCATTGATATGGTGAAGGGTGGAATCAGATTCACGTGATGTGGAGGGCATGCCGGTGATAAAGGGACAGATGGTCCTGATCCTGTGGGCTCCACAGGAGTGTCCAAGATCCTTTCCCACACAAACAAAATCCCTATTATTTTGTGTTGTCCTTTTTTCTAAACTCTGTGTGGGACCCTCTCAAGTGAATCAAATCAATAAACACATGCCTTTCCTTCTTTTTTTTATGTCTATAAATTTCTTTTGCCCCATCACACTCTTTTTGCTACATCATTAATTACAAAATCTCATGCTAAATAAATAAATTATTTCTCATATATTCACTTCTCAATTTCACCTAATTTAATTAATAATAAATATATATTATATAATAACTAAATGATTCTATTATTATATACTAATAATGTAAAAGAAAAAATTATTGGTTGTAAAACAAAATATTTTTAGAGATAGAGTTAAATGTATAACCAAATTATAATATATAGATGAATGCAAATTTTATTTGACTAATGTGATTTTGATGTGAGGTTAAATTAGGTTTAAATTTTCTCAACTTAATATGGTAACAGAATCATTAAGAGTTTATCCTAATGGATATTAGTTGGTTTTCAAATTATATTTTTATAGTGGATGTCATCAATATGAGGGAGTGTATTAGTATACTATACCAGTAAGGGATAATCACTTTATTGAGTCAGTTGTATAAAATTGAGTCAGGTTTAATTGAATTAAAGTCATAGTCTATTTAAATCAAGACTAGGTGGACTTGTTGTGTTACTTACTATTAGGTGAAAACTTCACTATGAAGTCAATTTGGTGAGATTGAATTAGACTTAAATTTTACTATCTTAATTAGTATGAATTAAATTATAATTTAGAAGGAGGATGCATTGGTTAAAAAAAATAGTCTTTTGTGATTTAAAAACTTCTTGAAAACTTTGACACAAAGAATAAAAATAGACAATGATAAAAGCTTCAATGAATCAAAGAAGAATGAAATATTATGATTAAGATGAAAATATAAGAACATACAAACTTTTATATTGGTTGTATTATTAAAACATCTACATCCAATTTAATCAAGATAATCTTAACAAATTTTTTTCCTAAATTCTTGAATTATCTCATTACTATACAAGATGTGTAACTAAAATAAGAATTACATGACACTTCTTAAAACACCCTTCAAGAAAAAATTAATAGGTAGTGAAAACATTCAATTATTTACAAACACACCACACTACCACACTGGTGTATAACAATTTGCTAAAATAAAAAATAAAAATAAAAAACATCAGCCAGAGGGGCAAATAATTTCTAAAAGATTTACAACACACAACTTATAGCGTAATCAAACTCTTTGATTGATCTTGAGCAAATCTTTCTCAACACTTATGTAGTGTTCCTTTGACCAGATTTTACAAATCCACTAATTTACACTGATGAATTGTGGTTGCTTTTCGTGTTCCTTTACAGTAATTTAAAAATATATGCAGAGACGGATTTGCAAGATTGTATAAAATCTTCATCCATGCTAACATTACTATAAATTCTCATATTACATGATATTTTTTTTACAAATTTGTTAAAAAATTTTTGCAAGAAATAACTCTTTTTTGTCATTTTTTTCAAGAATTTTAATTGACAGATAATTCTTTCATGAGTAATTATTTTCTACAAAATTATAAAATTTGTAAATATTTCCTACAAAATTTGTTACGAAAAGTGTTTTATAAAAAATATTTTGCAAAAAAATTGACAGCAATTTATTGCAATTTTTTTTTCACAACAAAAATTTATAAGTATTTCCTACGAAAAACATTTCAAAACAAAATTGGCAGGAAATATAATCTTTTTAGTAGTGTAAAATGCGAAGATTTACAAAAATAACATATGATTTTACTATTTTAACCATACTAAAATAATTTCTTTTTTTCATAATGTTTCAAATATTAATAATTACAAAATATATTATTCTTAAATTATAATTAAAATATATATTATTAATAATTATATACAATTATTATTATTATTTTGATTATTATTATTAATTTTTTTATCTATTATTATTATTATTTTATTTTATATATATATAATAAAATAATAATAATAATAAATAATATATTATATGTATAATAATTATTAAAATTAATAACATATATTTATAATAATATATATATATATATAATATAATAATTAATAATATATGTCTAATAAATTATTAATATTATATATATATATATAATAATAATAATAATAATAATAATATTACTTATTAACTAATCTAAAAATTATTTAATATGTTTATATATTAAGGCTATTTTAGTAATTATCAAATTTTATCTATTATAACTTTTTATTTTATCTATCACATCATTCAAATCACTCACTAATTTTTATAAAAATTATCTTCAAACTCACTTACTTTACCTTCTAAATCCACATAAAAAAATTCACATATTCATGCACATAAATTTACACAAATCGATCTTCACACTCTTCCCAAGTCCATCTATCCATAAGAACACAATCTTATGGTGTGTTCTTATGTGAGTGATGATTTGAGGGAGAGTGAGAGGATTCATTTGAGTTGATTAAAATGTGAGGTTTATGTTGTTCTTTTTTAAGGATTTGAGGATGATAGTGGAGTGGATTTGAGAATAGTTTTTATAAAAGTTTGTGAAGAAATTGACCGATGTGACTAATAAAAAATTAAATTTAATAGATGAATATGTAAAATAACCTAATTATCCTTGATGTTAAAAAAGTATAATAAAATGATATTTAGATAAGTTGTAACTAGTTTTTGATATATTATTATCATAAATAAAAATGTTAACAATATTTATTAATTTGAAAAGAAATAATATTAAAATATATTTTATTTAAAAAATTTAATATTAATTTACAAAAACACCACAAATGGGAGTGGAATAGGTTACATGAAAATGGAACCGATTAAAACGAAACCATGCATGTGCTTGATAAAGTTGGAATCCAATTCAACAAAAAGGGAACAGATTCCATTAAATACCCACAAAAACATATTCGGTTCCAAAGAAAAGATATGCACAGATCCACTTCGTCAACCCTCCATCGTGCTACTATCGTCACCACCATCCCTCTTCTCAACAACCAACAGTGGTGGAAAGGTAGCAAATCCCAATGAATATTCAAAGGAAGAGAAAGAAATAAAAAAGGGATGAGAGTGGTATGGAAGAAACTCACCTGCTAGAGCTGAAATAACGAGGGCATAAGCATAAAATTATCTCAATCACTCTCCAATCTCACCATGCTAGCGGGATGTGATGCAGGGAGGGGTGCCTTAAATTAGTGTCATCCTTCGCTTTCAAATCTACAAAAAAGAACACAAAAACTCTTTAGAATCATCGTTTCCCATCATCTCTAAATAGTAAATACTTTCATAAGAATACGGTCTTGGTGAATAATATTTCAAGAAACTTTCTTTAGAAGACTATTTTTTTAAAAAAAAACCATTTAAAATAAGTTACTTTTAAACGTAATCAATTATTTGTAATATATATATATATATATATATATATATATATATATATAAAAAATTTTTTTATCAAAATAATTAATTAAATGTGAAACAAAAGAGAAAACATTTTGAACAATATAATTTAATACTGCTTCAAACAATTGAATATTTGTGAGACCAATAAAAAACTAGTTTTGGTTGAAGATAAATTGATTATGAATTTAACATGATTGATTATGTGCTTATGAAAGATAAAAGATAGACAAAACCGATTTAAAGCAATTTTTGTCAAATACTTCCTTATAGATTGAATTTTGATCATATTAACCAATAGACGAGACGAGATAAATGATGTGTAAGAAATACATATATTATCAAAGTACTAGGAAATTTATATATTAATTTATTTAAAAACAAATATTTAAAGGTTAAATTTAAAAAATAAATATGAACATAAAAAAAAGGCTTAAATACCTTTTTGGTCTTCATTTTCGTAGTGTTTGTTGCGGATGATCCTCATTTTTTACCGAATGTTTAAAATGGTCCTCATTTTTGCAATTTATGTTTTATTTGGTCCTTTTCTGTAACGCTGTTTAATTCATTGACAGAGCATTGTACATGTGGTACAGTTTGTATTAGGGTTTGTTATGTGTACTGTACATATTGCTAATTAACGTTAATTTTTTTAATTTAGGGGAAATTTTGCAATTAGCGAAATCTCTTCATCTTCGTCTTTCTTGAACTCGGATTTGCAGAGGAAGCAACTAATACTTGTCATTCCATCATTGGATTGTCGTTGTAGCTAATATTTTGCATGAGGCATCTGTATGCAAATAAAAGATTCTCTGGCAAAAAATTAAACATACTGTGGAAGGCTGCTAGGAGCACACACCCAGCAGTTTGGGAAAGAGTGATGTTAAGGATTAAAGAGTTAAATATTGATGCTTACAGATACCTTATTGTTATACCTCTGTAATCCAATGATGAAATGACAAGTATTAGCTGCTTCTCTTGCAAATCCGAGCTCAAGAAAGACGAAGACGAAGAAATTTTCCTAATTGCAAAATTTCCCCTAAATTGAAGAATTAACGTTAATTAGTCATATGTACAGTACACGTAACACACCCTAATACAAACTATGCCACCTGTACAATGTTCCGTTAATGATTTAAACGGCATTACAGAAAATGACCAAATAAAACACGAATTGCGAAAATGAGGACCATTTTAAACATTCGATACAAATGAGGACCATTTTAAACATTCTGTCAAAATGAGGAAATATTACAAAATTGAATTCTTAGTAAAATGAAGTTCAACTCATTTCTTTTAGAATTCATTAAATGAATTCAATAATTCATAATAATAATAAAATTCTTATTTAATGAAGAATTCAATCAATTCAATATTTTATTGATTTGTCAAAATAGACTCTCATGATAAAGAATAACCTCTATACAGAAGCCTTGTCTTTTGGTCAAATAAAAAAAAAGGTTCATGTCTATTTTATTTACAACACACAGTACAAATAGTAATTGATGTGATTTGTACATAAATAAAACATTATGATACTT
>Ga0214543_1001277_pt1 | contig 48086 bp, 20 predicted proteins | sample CNSS2metaG_FD_160094 | JGI IMG/M metagenome (GOLD analysis project Ga0214543, IMG submission 160094) | Root nodule microbial communities from cowpea collected in UCLA plant growth center, Los Angeles, California, USA - CNSS2 | ecosystem: Host-associated > Plants > Roots > Nodule | place: USA...
GGTTAAAATTGTTCAATTTTGTCCCTATCGAAGATGAGACCAAATTTAATTTTTATATAAAAATTATAATGATGTGAATTTTAATATATTATATAAAAATATTTTTCTTAAAATGTGAATTTTAATATAAAAATTAAATTTGGTTTCAATTTGGAGAGGGACAAAATTGGTTCATGTTAACAAAAATTAAGACTAAATTGAACAAAAATCATGAATATAAGGACCAAATTGAATATAAAACATTGACTCTGACACGTGGCACGATGTTGGATTGACACGTGGACATTTAAAAAAATAAAAAAAGGAAAATTTTAAAAATTTAAAAAAATCACGAAGTGATACATGGCCGTCACTGTTCATGGTCGTTAATGATTTTAATGGTGTTAACAAAAAAGACCTAATTGAAAAAATTGACGAAAATTAAGACCTATTTGATCACAAAAACAAAATTATGATTAATATGACAAAACTTGACAAAAATTAAAAAAAAAGTATTTTAACCTAAAATTATATTAAGTACACAATCTTTTAGGCAATGAAAATGGTTCAAACAAGACTAATGTAAGCCCAAATATTGATGCAAAGTACATAAACAGATATTCCTTTGTGAAAGTAGACTAAAAATGGCTTAAATACCTTTTTGATCCTCATTTTCATAGTGTTTGTTACGGATGGTCCTCATTTGGACAAAATGTTTAAAATGGTCCTCAATTTTACCGAATGTTTAAAATTGTCCTCATTTTCGCAATTCGTGTTTTATTTGGCCCTTTTCTATAATGTCGTTTAAATCATTAACGGAACATTGTACATCTTCATTTTCGTCTTTCTTGAACTCAGATTTACAAAGGACAAAAAAGTATTTTAACCTAAAATTATATTAAGTACACAATCTTTTAGGCAATGAAAATGGTTCAAACAAGACTAATGTAAGCCCAAATATTGACGCAAAGTACATAAACAGATATTCCTTAGTGAAAGTAGAATAAAAATTATGGCTTCTAATATTAAAAAATACCTTAGCAACCATCATCCTAGATCTTGCCATTTTGTAATAGTTGTTTCTGATTTATCAGAGTCAAAATGAAATAAAAAGCAACTGTTAGTAGTAATCATTTAATCCTTTCCACTCGGACCAGAGAAGAAACTTAAGAAAAATTTGTCCTTGTGAAGGACAATTAATGCGTGAAGAATGTTGTTTGGAGCTTCACAAATCTAAATCCCCAAATACATGCATAAGACTGAAGTTTCTAGCTCTAACTAAATTTAGTAGAAAACAAGATCGGTACACAAATCCCTCTCCTCTGACACACACACCGGAAACAAAAACCATCGGACTCTCGCTTCCACCACCTCCCTAGCCTTCAACTTCACCATTGAAACACGCAATAAATAAGAAAAATTCATTTGATTTCAAACAAAAAAAATGCAAAAATACAAAATCCATTTTATATATCATTTTCAATTACATCATAAATATATAAATCATATTCAAACACTTAAATGGTAGACTAATCCTTCAAATTACCTAGTGAAATCAAAATATCATGAATATATAAAATCAATAAGTACCAGATAACCAAAAGGATAAAAACCATTTGAGGGAGCAAAAGGCATCCGCGTCCATAAAGAAGAAAAAATATTCTTATTTGCTTTAATCAATTACTTTGTTTGATCAAATTCTAAAAATAATTTAATAATATTGTTAAAAATAAATAATAAATTTAAAAAAGTATTTAATGTTTAGTAACATTTTATTAAAATGATATTATACCATAAGTTAATTTTATTTATAGTGACATTTATTTAAAAATGTTACGATATTACTATTAGTATTACTTACAGTGACATTTATTTAAAAAAATGTTACGATACTATTATTAATATCAGTTACACCGACATTCATTTAGTAAAATGTTATTATATTTCATAAAATTGATTTATAGTGATAGTTTTAGTAAATGTAACAAAGGAAATATTACTAATAACAGGAAAGAAAAGGTAGTAGTGTTTGTTTCCTCCTATGCTACTATTAAGATTATTTCCCATTTTTATCTTGCTTGGAAAGCACTTAGAGGAGAATTTTACACAAGAATTCAATGACTTCTAGAACACCGGTAGAACACCAGTGCTCCAAAAATCATGCAAAAAGAAGAAGATCTATAGATGGGACATAAAAGGAAAAATGTCATAAAATATACTTCCTCCTATTCTTCATTGCGTAATTCAAAAATGCGAGTAAAACTATAAAATTAAGATTAAGACTAGGGATGTAAAGGGAGTTTGGCCTGTTTTGGCCCGCCCAGCATTTTTGTCCGCAAAGTGCGGATCGGGTTGGCCCGCCCCGCAAGTGAAGATCGGGTTCATTTTTATGACCCGCCCCACTACCTGGTCCGTAGCCCGTGGGCTGGCCCGCGTTTATACTCTTAGCATCGCCCGTTCACATGCTTGAAAGAAAGAGATTCAAAATGTGTGGTGTAAGAAATGGTCCACTTTTACCAAATAGTAGTGTCAACTACTTACACTCAACACTTTTGCAGCATCTTTCAGTCCAAAGCCAGACACCGTTTCATTATTTCTCACTTTTTTATTTGACTAGTTTTCATTCAAATCATGGTCTTATGTGAATCTCAGCACAAGAAATTCCAACATAATGAATAATTCAGTCTCTCTTGTCTTTTTTATCAACATTAATAACAACATTCAAGAAACCCTATTGAGTAAATATACAATTTACCTTGAAGAGGGGTCACTGCCATTGTTCGAGGGTCGTGCACCGTTAGCTTGGATGGTAGAGCAGGCGTCGCTGGCTTCGATGGTGGAGGAGTCGTCGCTGCTTGCTTTGATGGTTGGAAAGAGTTATCGGAGTTACTGAGAGGCACTACTATCTCTTTCTATTTCAGGGAGGCACACTGATGCCCTTGACCACATCATTCTTTGTGTTGAGTTTCGTGAAGGAAAGGGAAAGAAAGAATTGACCACTCACTCACGCACCTCACCTAACCTACCACTCTACTAAGGCCTTCATTTTTTTAATTTTGTTAACGGACTATCAGGCCAACCCGCCCCGCCCCATCGTAAGCCCGTGCGGGCTGCGACCCTGTGCGAGGCTTGTAAGACCCAGGGAAAAAAATAGAATAAAGAGAAGCACATGAAAAAAATAATTAATGGTTTGATTAAAATTGTTGAGTTATTTAAATTAATTATGTATTGAAGTATGATTTGTGGAATAATTATTTAATTGTAAAAGTAATGGTCAATTTTCAAAAATTTAATAAATAATTATATTTTAAAGGATAAAATTGGTATTTTGAAATGTGAACACAAAAGAGGGAATCTCTTTATATATATATATACATATATATATATATATATATATATATATATATATATATATATATATTTGAATGATAAAACACAATCAAGATTTTATATTTAATTTTAGAATATTAACAGAAAAGGCTAAGAATAATAAGAGATAAAACTAGTTTTAAATATTAGGGTTTTGAGAGGAGAGTTTGGGATGGTGGCATAAAGAAAATAAAAAACCTCTAGTTTTCAGAAGAACTTAAAGGGATAAAAGGAGAGAAGGAGAAAGACAAGAGAGGAACGGTGGTGAATGAAGATCGAGAGTTGTAGAGTGGACAATGGAAAAGTAAACTGGAATCTAGGTAGGGGAAGCTGATTATGCTTTCTGGTTTTGTTTGAAGTTTGACCTTACTTCTTTTGTTTTTGTGTTTCTTTTATCTTTCGTTGAATAATGAGTGAAGATTAGAAGCATATGCATGTGTATAGAATGATGAGGAATGTTGTTTTGTTCTAGTTAGTTATCTTCATGTTCTTTCTAGTTGATGGAATGGTGATAGTGTGACTTCGTTTGATTTGACGACCATTTGTTCGGTTAGTTGCTTATGTGAATTACGTGTGGAATGTGAATTTGGTTTTTATTATGGAACTTTATTTTCCATGCATAATGTGATGATGTGTATTTTGTTAGCAATATGTAATCCTCATATGTTGCATGTTGGGAGTGTTTTGCCTTACTTGAAGACTCATGTTGGAATTAAGTGTTGCGTGAGGTTTTTCGTACCTAGAGACCTAGTGAAGACTCTTTCAAAATAAGGTTTGATTGTGATCTTAATGCTTAAATGTTACTTTAATGAGATGTTGAGTATTATTTGTCATATTTTATTTACGAAATTTTTTTATATATCATTGTTTATGATTAGCTTACCCCTATTTGTTTGTTTGTGTGTTTGTTGTTTGTAGGATGATCGTATAACGAGTGTGTTATACGGGAGCAGATGATATTGCAGATAATTTTGGCATGGAGTAAATTGACGAGAGGCTGGGATGAACTCGGGAGTTTCGATAATTTATTTAGTTGTTTTAAATCAGATACTAAAAAATATGTAATTTTCTTTTGTTCACAATTGTTATTTGAATTTTTAGACAAATTGACGTTTTGAACTATATAATTTAAATCAAATTAAAAGTTTTTTTATTAGTACATTTTCAATGATAACCCTTTTCCACTAAACGCAATAATTTTCTAACTTTTCACAACATCCCAAAATTGGAGTGTTACAAGGCGAGCCTATGCGAGCCAACAAGGTTAGCATTCCAACCTGCCCCATAGTTTTTTTTTCGGGCCTACGGCCAACCCTGAATTGTCATCCCTAATTAAAACTGCAAGTTTCTACATCTTCTTCCAGAAAAGAGAAAAACATTTTGACACATTGGAGCAAGCAATATTCAGGGTAAAGTAAAATTCAAAATTATTATAAAAAAGTTGCAATCATAGATAGGACGAGAAATTATATACCAAAAATAGTATATCATACAATATTCACTAGTGTAGAAAAGCCTTTTTATATCGGTTAAAAAAGGCGTTTTATACCAGTTGTGGAATCGATATAGATATAGGCAGTATAGAAAGTTTCAACTTTCTATATTGGTTCCATAACCAGTATAAAAAGTTCCACCTTTTATACCCCTTGTGACTTTAACCAATATAAAAATTAATTTTTTATTTCTTTTATGAGAAATTCATTTGTGCTTCCTATTGCATACAAAACCTGTAAATAATTATTCAAAACATCCAGACAACAAATTTCATTCAATGTGAAATTTACATAAAATACAATATAAAGTTTATATGAAATATAATACTAATCACACTCCTAATAGATAAAAATTATATTATTGGTTCAAATTTATTAGATGAAAACTAAAAACAAATGAATTCTAATCACTATATAAATGGAACAAACAAATTTGTAATTAATCTCAACCCTTAATAGAATGCACTCAAAAGAGTGTTTTAAAAAGTATCCTCTTCTAGACAAGTAACCGATTTAGAAACAGTATACTATACCATCCCATCATCATAATGTTTATGACATTCATTAAAGGGTTTTAAGTACAAAAACCATGCTAGCATTAGAGGAATACTGTAGTGATTAGACAACATAGCCTTCCCGCAACTTGTCCAAAGATAAAGCTACATCTTTAAGATGAGGGACAACCCAACCATATTTTCATCCAAAAAATAACAAAACCAAAGATTTTAAATAAAATGTATTTGTATTAATTTTTTCTAAGCTAAATTGTAGTCTGCATTAGCATAATCAAATGATATATGCAGTAGCAAGAAATTGAAATTTCTACGCTCGATAACAAATTTATTTTTAATGCTAAGGTAACTACAAGTATCCTTCAATACTACTAAAAAAGCACAAGTAAACTATTCATCACACTTTTCATTCATTCTTCTTCTTTTTTTAAAAAAAATTTCTTATCAACAATAGACATTTATACAGTGGTATTCCATATAGTCAATAATAAAATAATAGATAATTGAAATCAACATATCACATATACACTAATATTCCATATAGTCAAGAGAGTCATTGGAAGTAAAAATTTCAATTAAATAAAGGGCCTTTTAGAGATAATTTTGTTAAATATAGTAAAATTAGTTTAGACCAATGGGAATACTTTGATTTTTACAAGCATTTTAGTATATGAGAAAGAAGTAAGAACAAATGCGAACCTCGTAAGATTCCCCTTTTCTTGGGTTAAGTATGTTTTAAGTCTCCAAACTTTGACTCAAAATTGGAATTCGTCCATGTCTGAAACTTCGATACATTTGGTCCCTAAACTTTAAAAATGAATGAATATAGTCCTTTTAACCTAATTGTGTTAACTTTTTTTGATGTGTCAAATGCTTTTCATATTAGTATTGGAGTTTTTTATACTGTTTGACACATTCTTAGTTCAATATCTACTGAGAAATATGTTCGACACTTCAGAAAAAGTTAACGTAATTGAGTTAAAAGGACTATATTCATTCATTTTTAAAGTTTAAGGACCAAAATCTATTAAAGTTTCGGACATGGACGAATTCTAATTTTGGGTCAAAGTTCAGGGACTAAAAACATACTTATTTTGGGTCAAAGTTTAGGGACTAAATTCTACCATTGTCTTATTACTGGTCTTTCTACCCGAGCAACCCATGGGTTTTATTTTAATACATTTTCATTGGTTTTAAATTAATCTAAGTTTTAAACATTATTAAAAAATAAATTAACTAATAATAAAAATAATAAAAGTGATTATCGATGAATGTTATACAATTATATTTATATGTATTGTACGTAATAAATTCAGAATATATTGTAAAAGAAATAACTCTTTAAAAATATATGATAAACTTTGCATATCATCATTTGTAATGAAATTGAAGTTCATTATTTGTAATGTGTAATTCGAATAAGAGAATCAACATCATTACTAAGATCTGCATGTATGATCATTGTAGTTAATTTCAGATAATAGATATATCATTGAATAATGTAATAAGTTTGAAAAAGAATGATAAATAAGGAGTGACATACTTATAGTTTCGTCTTTGTTAAAGACTTTTGATTTTTTTTTGTAGACAACATTTTTAGTTGTGTTGCTCATTTTTCCATCTTCATCTAAAACAAGTATTTTGAGTGATTTCTTTGTTTTTACCCTAGAAATGACAACATATAGTTGTTCATGTGCGAATACTGTGGAAGATAAAATCTAATTCTAGAAAGAAACTGACCTTCACTTTTGTTGATTGTCAATGCAAAACATTGTGATATTGAAAATTGTCTTCTTTGAAATTTAAACGACAAACATGAATCAGAAGTAACTTAATCCATTCTTTAGATAAATATTTTGTCACTAATGTTTTTCCCTGTAAACAATGTTTTGTCAAAATTATTTTTTAAATTAATGTTTAAGTTTTTCTGAAAGTTGAAAATATGTGACAATTGTTCAAAAACATGAAAAAATATTTAATTTTTGATGAATTAAAATTTTAAAAGTCGGCCTACAACTCTGAAAAAGTAATAGAATAATTTACCATATCACCCTTTACACAAACTTCCAAAAGCTTAGGAAGAGAATAGTAAAAAAGAACCTATTTAAAAATATGATCTACAATGAACATGCAAACTGGGAAACGAAAAATATAATTTTATTTATAAACTTTGCTTTGAAATAAAAAATTGTAAATAGTATAAATAACTTAATAATTGATTTTAGTTGAAAATACAATTACATTAAATACAATAGTTATTTATTCTTAGTTTATAACAATGTCATTATTGAATTATTTATTTATTATTTTAAGCCATATTTTAATTAATATTACTATATTAGTGCTAATATGTTATTATGCAATTGAATATTATTATAAATTATAACATATTATTATATTATTAAGAACCCTCGAAGCTTTTTTTTTAATTTTTCATCTCTAGATTTGTTCATATCTTACTTTTTTATGCATAAAACATACACCTAATGTTAATTTGTACTAATATAATTTAAGAGTAGAGAACTATCAATGACAATTCGAATCAAACTGTGATCGATGACTCCAATAAACAAATTAGCCACACTTGCAAGTAAAACAGAATGTGCAATACTTAGATCTCTAGAATGAAATTCAAATATTGAGAAATTATTAGGATAATGATACTCTAACCTGGTTTCTTTTACCTGGTTTTTACCCGTCTACGTGGCAGTCTCACGTGGATAAAAAAATTATTTTTGAATAAAAGAAAATGAAGGGAGGAGGTGACGCTTCTGACAGTTTTCTTATGGAACTGCTGGAGAGAGAAAACGTCCTGCAGTGCGCGTGAGGAGCCAACACGCGATCTCGAACTCACTTACCCAAAGTTTTAATTTTTTTCACTCACCCCTCACTAAACGTTTTTCTCTGAGAACGCCCGAACCAGGTCTGAACCCACTCGAAGCGGTGCGGTGCCGTCGGCTTTTTTAAAGTGGAGATATTTTCACTCAACCAACCGACGGAAAATGTTGTACAAAATGCGAAGTTGTTAGCAGAAAGAGAAGGAAAGGAACTTGTGCAGCAGAAGAAGCGGGTTAACGAGGAGGCTTGGGTTTCCAAATTTGATTCGCATACCTTTGTTGTTTTGTTCGTGCGCGTGTTCGTTGGTGGAAGAAGGAACCCCTAAAAAAATCCGAACTTGGGAAGGGAGGAAGCGGTAGAATCAGGACGTCGGCGGTTCGTTATTAAGGTTGTGTTTTCTTTACGCCCAAACCCTCGACGTTCCTGCATTACATTCTTACTACATTGTATGAGAAGATGAAGTTGTGATTAACGTATTTTTTGCTCGTGTGGGTATTATGATAATAAAAGACTTTGTGTTCGTTGAGTTAATTTTTTTAAGAGTTGCCTCGGCCGTTTATCCAGACGAAAGGCCAAATAATGATCTGTGTAGGTTTTTCTCTTTAAGTGAAGGTAATGCTTGTTTTTGAATAACGTTGTTGGTTTTTTAATTGGTGTGTATTCACTTAATTTTTTGTAGTTTGTTTTTTCAGCATGGCTCGAAAGGGGAAAAGGTTGGGAAAAAACCAGACTTCGATGAAGAAGACAGGGTTAGTGCTGTTAATTGTTATATTGTGCATCCCAATTTCATTGTTCAGCATTAGTTTAATTGTTAAAATTTAATGGAAGGTCCGGCTGATAAATTTTGTGAACACAAAGCACATTGTGGAGATAAACAATGTGTTGACTGATGGACACCGGAGACGTATTGAAGTCACCCCTTTCAAATGGTGTCTGAAGTTAGAGAGGTCTGTAGATATCTGCAGTCCTCTATTAGTTGAGCTACTTAGGCGATGGGATGACGGTGAACAATCGTTTCACATATGGAAGCATCTTGTACCTTTATCTGTTGTTGATGTATGTTTTAGTCTGGGGTTATGTGTTGTTGGTGAAGAAGTACAATTTGATGCATATGGATGTGGGTTAGTTGGTTCACTCTTTTGTGGTCAAAGAATTTGTATTAAAGGTATAACAAACATGATTAGGAGTGTAATAGGAACCGAGCATGATGATGTAGATAATGTTTGTCGTCTATATATATTGTTGTGCTTTGTCGTCTTGTATTTTCCTAGGAATTCAAAAGTTATTTGCAATATGCCTTTTAGAATATTAGATGATATTGATAGTTTGGTTAAGTTCAATTGGGGGAGTGCAGTGCACAGTTTTTTGGTTAACTCATTAAGTCGTGCTTATGGGGTTCATAGCCAGAAAAAAAATGACCACAACATCACATTGGCAGGGTCAGTTGTGGTTTTGCAGGTATGCTGAATTTTATTCTATTTGAATCTTTAGATCTGTTTTATATTTATTGTGTTTATTGTTTTGATAATAATGATGTTACATATGTTATTTGTAGATTTGGGCTTTTGAGAGGTTAGGATTGGGAGTAGATGATAGGGACATAGTGTTCCCCAGAATTTTACGATGGCCAACTTTGAAGTTAAGGACTTCAAGCATCGAGAGGCTATTCATTGAACCGAATGTAATTTAGTTTTTTTATTTAATTTTCATTCCTTATCGATTTATTTGGGTTGGTGAAGTTTTTTATATAACAACAATTCATTTAATTATTAATTAAATTACATTGCAGTTGATTTTCGATTGGGCTTTGACTGAGGAAGATCAAAGTAATGAACTTGTTAGGGTTGCTTTAAATCTTACAGGCGTTAGTGAAGGTGGTGATAGGGTTAGTGAAGGTGGTGAAGAACCTGGGGTTTCCAATACGGGTGATGTTTGGTTAAAAAAATTTCACAGCAATGAGATTGAAATAATGGAGATAAAGAAAAGATTGAAGATTTTGGAGGATGAGGTCTTTAGTAGGAATGAAAGTCAGCCCGTTGAAAAGGATAATGTTTGTGATGATAAGGGCCAAACTTCACATTGCAATACCGAAAAAAATGCAGACGTAAGCGATCATGAAGTGGGTGAAGATGTGGGTGAAGATTTTGGTGCACTTCATGAACATGAAGGTCATGCAAATGAAGGTAACACGACGGTGGATATTTCTGATGACAGTGGAGTTGAGAATGAAGCCGAAGTTGGTGGGGATGGAAATCGAAAGTCACCAACTTTGCATGACGTGCCTGATAATATTTATAAAGACAACCCAGTTCCTGATGTCCATTGTGCTGAATTGTTGGCAATTATACCATGGGTTGCGCCCAGTCAAGGAAACTGCGGCATCGGAGGGCGTGTTGATGTGGTTAAGCTTTACCGGACGGTTACTCGGGTAGATTGTCCTTATAGGTATGTCATCAATACAATAGTTAATAATATTTTGTTTAATTAAATTCCTGTTTTTTACATGTTTTAGTAACTTGAATTTTGATCTGTTGAAGGATTGTTGCGGTGATAAATGGTCAAATATTGTCCACACATGATTGTATGGGTTTTCGACCAATGGGTTATGTTTGCAATATGGTAATTTATTATTTATTCATATTATTTGATAGGTATATGTTAATAATTGGAAAAAATTAAATTTTGGTGTGTTTGGTGAATATAGGCAGTTATGTTTGGATGTAACCTCTTGATGCATAATGAAAGGAAGTTGCATCAACATGTGCGAAGGATTGTTTTACATCCAATGTATACGGTACGTGTTTGTGCTTGATTCTCTGGGACACAATCGAAAGAAACGAACGAGGATCGACAATAGTGTGGTTAGTGTGATCATTGAAAGTTTTTTCTGTTTTTTGACTTGTAGTATGTCATTTGTAATTATTAATATAAATTTGATTGACATGGGTGAGGATGTGTGCAGGCCCGTAACATGGAAACGTTTCTTTCGTTTTTGTTAAATTGTAAGGAGGACAACAAGCCATCGTTTGAAATCCGACATGCTTTGACCCCCATTCAACCAAACCTGTGAGTAATTAATTTTGTTTGTTTTTGAAGGAGGTTAATTTGTGGGTTAACCTCTATTAGTTGCCTGCAGTTATTCTGAAACCTTACATTGTATGGTTAACAATTGGTTAGGCATGATTGTGGAGTGATCATTTTAAAATTTATTGAGCTGTGGGATGGTAGTCCCAAATTCAATGGGAATTGCATGCCAGAATACACCACTGTAAGTAATTATAAATTTGGTTATTCATGGATGTTATTTTCATTTCAAATTTCACATAAACATGTTTGTTGGTTGCAGGAGGACCTTCAACAAATACGGCAAAATTTGATTTGTGAATGGATTCTACATGATGATAACCAGAACAGAGAAGAAGTACTTGTGTACTATGATTTTTACCTTAGACAGTAGTTTTTACTGTTAAAAAACTACTGTCGAGAAGTTTTGTTAAAGAACTTTAATTCACCTGAATTTGTTTATATTTGGGTTTCCCTTTTGCTTGTACAGAAAAAATATGATGTATATAAGCGGAAAATGGCGCTTAATGCGGATGTTTCATAGTGATGAATTGGCAAATTTTTTGATGCCAATGTTAATATATGTTTATGGTGGTTTGTTAAATTTTTTGATGGCAGTACCAACATTTATACAAGCGCAATTAGGCGTTTAGTTTTTTGTAAGTGTTGCATGTAAAAAGTGATTTATTGAGTTACAAATGTTTTGTAAACGAAGTACGTTTGTGCAAAAAATATTTCATAACCAATCACTTAATTGGGAAGAAAAACTCAGTTAACAAATTTAGTATTTAGTTTTTATAAAATTGACATGAAAATATGAGCAAGTGCTACATCAGATGTGCATTTTACGAGACGTACAAAGTTAGTTATTTGTAGTCGACCAGCCACTTTTATTCCATTTAGTAAAGAGTACAGGTTCATGGGTACACCACAGCAAAATAATTTAGTTGTACAAATAATTAGGCATAACCAACCACTTATTTTTTATGAAAAACGCAATTATTAGTTTCAGTTATTGTACAAATGACATGACTTAAGATCACCCTTTCTTTTCATACGTGCATTCTGTTCATACGTGCATTTAACGTACCGTAAAAAAGCCAGTTATTTGAAGATAGGAAGCCAGTTCTATTCTTCGGAGTTCAGAATAAAGGTTGGTGGCAATACCACATCAAAACAAAGAGAGGATATCGTCATGGGTGAAAGTTTTTAATTCACACTATTTGCGGGGTGTTTCATCACACGGACGTCGATTTAAACTGGTTGTACAAAAACTTTAGCACAGCCGAACACTTATGTGTGAAGAAAAACGCAATTAGTAGATTCATTTATTGTAGAAGTCACAAGATGAAGTTGTTATTCATGTGTGCATTTCACGTAATGTAGAAATCCAGTTATTTGAAGAGAACAAGACAGTTCTATTCTTCGGAGTTCAGAATAAAGGTTGGTGGCAATACGACATCAAAACAAAGAGAGGATACCGTCATGGGTGATAGTTAATAATTAACACTATTTGCGGGGTGCTTCATCACACGGAAGTCGATTTAAACTGGTTGTACAAAAACTATAGCACAGCCAACCACTTATCTGTGAAGAAAAACGCAGTTAGTAGATTCATTTATTGTACAAGTCACAAGATGAAGTTGTTATTCATGTGTGCATTTCACGTAATGTAGAAATCAAGTTATTTAAAGCGAACAAGACAGTTCTATTCTTCGGAGTTTAGAATAAAGGTTGTCCAAAAAGATTAGCAGCGCTAAGCACTTATTTGTGAATAAAAACGCAGTTAGTAGATTACTGAATGTAAATACCCATATATACAAGCAAATAAAGCCTTTTGTTTTATTTAGTTGTACTACCTTCATCGTCATACATGATGTTAGATGTCCAAAATAAGACCTATTTCATACACACAAAAAACATACTAAACCTCAAAACATGACATCTGGTACGACTATTTCATTAGTTCATAACAAAAAAAAGTTGACCCAACTAACAACTACTTCAAGGACTGTCGATGACAATTGGCTTGTATGATGGATAAAAATCACACATGCAGTCATTAACAAAAACTTCAACAACTTCATCATCTCCTGCCATCTCCATCTCAAACAACACTCGATCACCCTCTTTCAGTCCATGGTCAATGCAAAATTGCTTCCAACCATCAAGGATCCTTGTCACGTAAGATGTTTCTAAATTAAGAATTTTGCAGGTAACAACAGTTTTTAGCCCGACTAACATCAGGTTCTGAATGTTCTTGTTACGGATCAACCTAGTTATATCGTCGTTTAGATCCTGGAAAAAAACGATTACCAAATTATATGCAGTGTGTGTTCAAAATATGCAGTGCAACTTTGAAGTGTTAGGACCAACATACCAAATGATCCCCGGTTGCCTGCTCATTCGTCAACTTCACGCAGTGGATGTAGTTGTCGTTCTCTGTTGTCGCAAGAAGCAGGTAACGCTCCATGCTTAGATCAGAGTAATTTCTTGTGAAGACGGTAATTTCAAATTGGTTGCTACCTAAATATCTAATTTGCACATGTACGTTTCCTTGGATGTTGAATGTCGTCCTGAGTTTGGCCCAACCTTTGGTGAGTCTCGGCGAACGTGGATCCTGGTTGTACCTCAACTTGTGTAGTTGCCCATTGTTGTCCACTAACATCCATTTGTCGCTGAGTTCATCGGCATATGCAACAGCAAAATGCCTATCAACATAGCCAAAATTCTGCAGCATCCATTCACGGTGTTTTTCAAAGGGGAAAAAGATGGAAGCAAAAAAAGTCACAAAATATGCCACACGATAGTGATGGGAGGGGGAAGCACGAAGAAAATTACCCTATTTTCGATGTGCAGTGTGGTGAATGTCCATAGAAAGTTGCTCGGTTGGTTGCTTGCGGAAGCCGCCATCTTGGTGTTTGATCACGTCAACAAACCCTAGCTCAAGCCGTGAAGGGTGTTCTGAACGTGAGTGAATATGTGTTATTTTCGCAAATGACCAGCATTAAATAGGGAAAGTCGGATCGCTACAACAGTCCCAACTCCTCATTGCATTCAATGGTAGGGTGTAATATGCACCGGCGGTTACCGCACAAATGCATAAGGGTTACGAGGTTTGGTACAAATTAATTACACGAATTCAATGTCATTCAATTACACCAACCTGTTGGATTGCAAACTTCCGTTTTTCAATACCATGTAATAAATACACTGCAATGTCTTTACTGATATTTGCCAAACTTCCTTGGACTTACCATAATAATGAAGGGAGATACATTTGCGGAATCGAAAGCAAAGAAAGCAATAACATTTGTCTGTTTTGTGCAATCACCAATTTAAATCCCACATGCTTTTGATACCTAAACCCCCCGAAGGGGTGGTATACAACCATGGCTTGATGTCTTCGTACGATTCTTCTGGGGTGGGTGGCCTGATATCTTTCGTTTGTAAAAAAAGCTCGATATAACCGGCAGTTGGAGGAGTAATTAATTTTCTCCTAATTTTTTGAACATCTTTCCATCGTTGGATCATTTGGGTAATATTAGTGTCGCACTTGATTTCAACAAGGTCGTGGTAAAGTCTGTTCTTTAAAACTTTAACTCCTCGTCTATAACTAATTTCTGTGATGAGTTTTCGATCTCCACAACGTATTCCATGCGATAACTTGTCAACAAGCTCAACGAATGTGATGTTGTGGCGCATGGACATTCTCACCACTGCGTGAGATTTAAACTTTAACCCATGACCATAAGGGCACTCTAGAACAGTGGCTCGGCGAAGCCTTCCTCCAAAATAAATTAACAAGTCACATCTTTCTATACACATTGGCCTTCCATCCGTTGAAGTCTGACTTCTTTGTAACAGTTCGAGTATTTGGGTCGGCGAGCGTGTGAATGTTACAAAAAGTTCTATAATACAGTTAATTGGAAACTCTGGCTTACACTTAACCATGTATATGACATCGTCATCACATGATAATTTAGTAGCCCGATACATGACAAGTCCATTTTCATTCATGATGGGCTGCCTGAAGTATAACTTGTTCACATGCGTATCGGATTTGAAGTCTAAACTCTTCATAACCAGATCAGTTAAAAGATGCATCGTACAAGAATATGGGATGCGGAACAAACTAGGAATGGAACCTTCGAAGCGGACCCCGTCATGGTACTCCTTCATTTTCCCGTCCTTGAAAATGGCGGCTAGATATGAATTGCCGACATTGTACCCACTTCCATCGCCACCGTATGCTTGCATATTCCCTTGTCGTATTGTACGCTGACTGCGAGAAAAGAAAAGAAAATTAAGTCGTCAAATCAACCCAGCTGTATATTCATATGAAATAAAATGTTCCTTATATACCTCTGTATTAAGCGCACACGAGCACGATGAAGCTGCAATTGAGCACTGCTATTTATGGAGAATAAAAAATTGTTATAATGTACGAAATTTTTGATGGACCAAATTGCCCTTATTTAACGTATTGAAGAAGCAAACCGAATGTACCCTGTTACATTGAATGCGAACCCTTACCTTTTTACTTCTTCTTCCACCTACCTAAACGTCATTACACAAGTCTTCATTACTCTGGCGCACCGACGGCAATGAAGTTAATCTGTGTCTACAGCTCATACCAACCGAAATGAATGCGCAAAGACCTTGGCGGTGAAAGGTAAAGGTCCTCATTTATAACATCTTAGTCTACTCCACTAAAAATGCATTTTACTGTCTTAGTCCACTTTTCCAGGGTTATAAGTTTGGAACTTTACTTGTTTAACATTTATCACAAGATATCACACCATTTATTTTAGTTAAGCGATATATTCTGACCACTACGGGATTAAGGGATTAAGCGATATATTCTGTATGTGTTTGTTATTCTACCACAAGGATTTAGACATCGGATGATATTAATATTCTGTTGTCTAAAATGCAAATGTTGTATTTTTTTTTAAATAATGTAGGGCAAAGTAAGCGAAATGTCGGCATCCGACATACTTAACCCCATTTCACTTGAAGAAATAAGTTTATGGAACAACGAAATAGACCAGTCGGAAGCATTACCTGATTCTATGCCTTCGCATACTCAAGAGGATGAATTAGATGAGGTACCTATGGTTGGAATGATTTTTGAAACAGTCGACAAGGTTAAAGACTTTTACAAGCAATACGCCATCAGATGTGGATTTGGTGTCTGTGTGAGAAGTTCAAGTAAAGGACAAGACAACGAATTATGTTTTGTGAAATTGGTCTGTAGCCGCGAAGGAAACTACGTGTCCACCATCCCTCCCGAATTGAAAAGCCAACCAACAAAAACCAAGAACTGTGGTGCAAGGATAACAACAATTACAAAAGGAGGTTAGTGGCACATAAAAAATATCATACTTCATCACAATCATGACCTAAGCCCTATGAAGTCAAGAATGATGCGTGGCAACAAAAAATTGAACATGCAAGTCAAGCGAACACTGGATATGAATGATGAAGCAGGCGTCCGCATTAACAAAAGCTTCCAATCACTAGTTTGTGATGTTGGCGGATTTGAGAACCTTCCTTTTGTCGAGCGTGATGTTAGAAATTATATAGGACGACAAAGAAGGGCACTAGGTAAGGAAGGAGACGGCCAAGCATTGATGGCACACTTCTCTCACATGAGACAAATGAACAATGAATTCTACTTTGAAATTGACTTTGATGATAACAATAGAAATATCAAATGTATTTTGGGCTGACGCACGTAGTAGGGCAGCATGCGCAGAATTTGGAGATGTTGTCTCCTTTGACACTACATATCTAACCAACAAATATGATATGCCATTTGCACCATTTTTTGGAGTCAATCACCATGGTCAATCTATATTATTAGGATGCGGGTTGTTGTCAGCTGAAGATACAGAAACCTTTGTGTGGCTTTTTAACTGTTGGCATAATTGCATGTCATATAAGTCACCTGATGGCATTCTAACTGATCAGTGTAGGGCCATGCAAAATGCAATTGAGATTGTTTTTCCAAATACTCGTCACCGGTGGTGCTTATGGCATATAATGAAAAAGATCCCGGAAAAGTTGCAAGGATATACTCATTACAAGACTATCAAAACCAAGTTGAAGACATTGGTTTACGAGTCCGTCAGTGTTCACCAATTTGAGACCAGGTGGCAACAATTAATAAATGATCATGAATTGGATAAGAATGAGTGGTTGGACACACTATACGAAGAAAGACAATGGTGGGTGCCTTGCTATTTGAAAGGAAATTTTTGGGCTGATATGTCCACCACACAACGAAGCGAGGGACTGAATGCCTTCTTTGATGGATTTATCAATTCAACGACAACGTTACAGCAGTTTGTAGTACAGTACGAAAATGCGCTACATCACAAAGCTGAAAAGGAATGCGAGGCAGACTTTGCTTCTTTGAACACTACAATCCCATGTGCCACCCAGTCCCTTATTGAACGACAATATCAGCAAGCCTACACACATTCGAAGTTTGCAGAAATACAAATGGAATTCCGCGCGAAGATGAATTGTGCAATCAAAATGGTGGATGTTACTCCATTGGGATGCAACTACGTCGTGCTCCAAGAATTATTATGGGATGGGAAATCTGCAACTACGTCAGGCATCCCTTGTCCGCAGCCCAAATGCAGTAAAGCGAAAGGGAAGGCCTCAAAAGTAGAAAAAATTACAAAGAAAAAGAAGTCGGTGGTAAAGATGACTGAAATATACACCAACAACACCGTAAGTTAATCCCCTATTATTATCACAATAATCTAGCGGTGCATTTGAATAATGTAATTTGGCTTTTTGTAGGCAACACTTAACGACGAGGTGGGGAATGACATGGCAGATGTACATCGTCATATAGAATGGGTATGATTTCGTTATATGTGGAGTATGGTGTAAACAATTTCCATACAGACAATTGAGTATTAAAATCCAATTTGCAGGACTTGAATGTGGCACTAGTCGGTGATGTTTCATTCAATTCGATCGTACAGAGCAAAGTCGGTGGCACAACTAGTTGCAATATAGCCGACTGAAAAGGTGTTGTTGGAAGTGAAATAATTTTTAATGTCCAAATTACATCCATTTAAACGCACTACAATATAATGATTGTATTCAAATTCCACAGGGACAACAACGTACATCACAATGCATATTTTTTGAGTGGATGGGAGCTTTGGGTAGTTGGAAACATGATGACATTGCCAAACAACAGGTCTTTGTCAAGTCGTTGTTTGTCGATGACATTATACCACAACAGTTCTTTTTGGGAGTCGGTGTAGCAGTAACTGCCTTTTTTGTATACAATATATGTATTTTTCATTACACATTTTGAAGCAAGTCTGGTGCCTTCGAAAAGTTTGACATAATATTTGTACTTTTACTACATTATGTTTGTTCCAGGTTTAGTGTACTAACTGTTGTGTTAAGATACAATATATGTGTTTCTACATCATTCTTTTGGTACCAATTGATGTGTCTGAGATAAGTCATTAGAGGATAAAGGGATCGCAAAATTTTTAAGGAACTTACTTTTTCTGATACGATATATTTGTTTTTACTTCACTGTCTTTGTACCAAGTATAATGAGTTCCAAAGCTAACATATTACAAGGAACATGGTTGCCATTTTGGAGTAACTGCCTTTTTATGATATAATAAATGGGTTTTTACAGCATTCTTTTGGTACCAATTTGTATGCCTCCCAAGAGTCATATTAGAGGTTAAAGGGATCGCAAAATTTTTAAGGAACTTACTTTTTTTGATACGATATATTTGTTTTTACTTCACTGTCTTTGTACCAAGTATAATGAGTTCCAAAGCTAACATATTACAAGGAACATGGTTGCCATTTTGGAGTAACTGCCTTTTTATGATATAATAAATGGGTTTTTACAGCATTCTTTTGGTACCAATTTGTATGCCTCCCAAGAGTCATATTAGAGGTTAAAGGGATCGCAAAATTTTTAAGGAACTTACTTTTTCTGATACGATATATTTGTTTTTACTTCACTGTCTTTGTACCAAGTATAATGAATTACAAAGCTAACATATTACAAGAACATGGTTGCCATTTTGGAGTAACTGCCTTTTTATGATATAATAAATGGGTTTTTACAGCATTCTTTTGGTACCAATTCGTATGCCTTCCAAGAGTCATATTAGAGGTTAAAGGGATCGCAAAATTTTTAAGATACAATATATGGGTTGCTACAGCATTCTTTTGGTACGACTTAAAGTGGCTTGCCAAAATTCTCATTTATTTAACCACAAAGCAACACAAAACAAAAGAAATATTCTTATGCAAACCATAACAATTTTTCGACCATCATTTATTTAAGACGAGCACCTAAAAGCAACCTTTCTTTCCATCTGTGGTACAAAATAGCTATGTCAAGTTTCACAATCGCGACAAACAAGATATCATCAATGCCTTCACCCATCATACCAAAAAATAAAGCTTCATGTATCTCACAACAACAAAAAATTTTGCAAACCATATTTTTTAGGGGCATTCCCAGTGTACGGGGTATGTAGTGCGCGACTTTTAATCCGTACCCGCCGATGATGCTTCATTCTGTTATACATATTACTATGTGGTGGATTTGGTTCCTCTATACGGCTAACATTTTTTGACAACTCTTCATCACTTCCATGTGGGGTGTCCACATTAACTTGTCTGACTTTGACACCAACACTGCGCTTAACAGTAGAATGCAATGGGCTCCATGCTTCATGTGATTGAAGTCCACCTTGGCTATAAAATTGGTCTTCAAATGTTTTACCTCTGTCGTTGTGAACATTGGTAGAAGGAGTAACAGGATTGCAGTCCTTGGTTCTTTCCGTCTTCCTCTCATGAACAACTCCTTCTAAAAAGGATAAACATTGCCGAAGTTCACCTATTTCACATTCTTGCTTTTCAATTAGAACCTCAACTTCAACCTTCCTTGTTCCTAAATCTACTCCTCCAGTTGGCCTCTTACTTCGACTAACATCATGACCAAACAATTCATACGCTTCTCTAACTACTGCGTGAAGAAGTTCTTCCTTTGACACACAAAGATCAGCAACTATCTGTGAAATAAATTAAGAATATTTAAACTAAAAAGAGGTGCATCCACAAAAAAACAAAAATCTAACTAAATCAAACCCAAATCAATTACCACATTCTTCTCCAAACTACTCTTTAAAGCACCGTCACCCACTTTAATATTCATCCTACGCAACAATCTTGGAAATTCATTGCCAATGCGTGCACCCTTTCTTCTCACAAATACAAAGTGATCAAAACACCAAAGCTGAAAGTCCACACATAAAGCAAATGTAAATCGACATAAATAATTACTCATCAATGCTTTTGTAATCATGATGTAAGTAAATATAATTTACCTGTAATAAATAAATACAACCCACAACATGAAAGTGTTTCCTATGGCTTTCCATCTTCAAAAGCAATGAAGCATTGCACAAACTCCCAACCAGGTACTCGTAAACTACACGACCCTAGTTATATTGGCATAAACTTTTCAAGTCATCAACAATCTTGAAAAGTATGGGGAATACAGTTGCACTTCTATTAGGCAAAAGAAACTCGGATATGCATATTAGGATGTATAACCTGCAAAAATCATTTACAACAACACATTTCGAGTGGTTCAAGAGATAGTTATATATGACCCCAACAGTAACCTTCATCTCACTAAAAATGTTCCTACATACACTTTCAATAACGACTTCATCCAAATCCACTACATCTCCGACAATCCTCAATCATAAGCCTAAACAAACATCTAATAACTTAAATGGCACAATTATAGAGGTAAAAAACTACCTTTTCTTTCTACCCACAACTTGCACAAAACACCAAGAACGTTTCTACTTATCTTAACAGAATCAATCAACAAAGTGAACCACCAGAATGGTGTTCTTTGAATACAAAGCTTTTGTTCCTCACTTAAGTTCTTATTCAATAACGACAAATATGTGGTCCTACAAGAATGCCTGAACATAATCTGCAGAATAAAAAGAACATAAGACCACAATTAACAACATATTGTTTGAAATCAATATGAGTAAACATTGTTACCATTGTTGTATCTGAACAACTTACCTCGGTACTATCACTGAACTCTCCCACATCACCACCTTCACTCCCTTCACTATCATCACTACCATTGTTATGTTTACTTGGACCACTATCGTCACTCATGTCTTGTAAAAAAAATAATAAAGAAACTAATGAAAGGTATCAAATCAAAACATTACAACACACGTCCAACAAACAATAAAACAACTACAGATATACCTAAATGAATGCAAGGGGACCACAACGAACAAATGAACAACGACGAAACAAATTATGTATCGTTCCACCTCCCGGGTGATTGCTCTGCATTGATAAAAAAAACACAACGGTCAGTTTTGGACACGAAAAAATAATCCTCCAAACCCTAGATTCACAATATAAAACTCATTTAATGAAATCAGATCATGCACGAACGCGATTGCTTTAAGCGAAAAGAAAACACAACCTTCAAAACGAACCGCGGACGTCAACCTCGATCTACGGCTACTTCCCTTGCCAAGTTCGGATTTTTTGTAGGGGTTCCTTCCTCCACCTTTGAGCAGGCACACGAACAACGTGCAAATGACGACGAATTCAATTTTTTGCACCAACCCTCCTCACTCTACCTCTTCTTCCACTGCTGCTTTTTTCTTTTGGTGTTGCTTCCGCTACCAACTGGTTGAGTGAAAATATCTCCACTTTAAAAAAGCTGACGGCACCGCACCGCTTCGAGTGGGTTCAGACCTGGTTCGGCCGTTCTCAGAGAAAAGCGTTCAGTGAGTGAAAAAAATTAAAACTTTGGGTAAGTGAGTTCGAGATCGCGTGTTGGCTCCTCACGCACACCGCAGGACGTTTTCTCTCTCCAGCAGTTCCATCAGAAAACTGTCAGAAGCGTCACCTCCTCCCTTCATTTTCTTTTATTCAAAAACAATTTTTTTTATCCACGTGAGACTGCCACGTAGGCGGGTAAAAACCAGGTAAAAAAAACCAGGTTAGAGTATCATTATCCAAATTATTATATCATCCTATACCTCTTCATGACATGGTCTAGATCCATTATAAAAAATGACAGAAAGTAGTATAATAAAATTTGAATTATATGTCATGTAAAAGATTAATCGGGACTATGTTGGTCAAGAAAAATATAATAGATTGACTTTAAACCTCTGGGAAATTATCTTGGGAGGAATTGATTCATCACCAATAAGTATTATGTTTTCACTTTGAAAAAGGTCACCAACTTGGTCCATGTCTTCCATGAATCTTATGATTCTTAGATTAGGTTCCAAAAACACTTCAATGTTTGTCAATCCATTCATTGCTTCACATGAAGAAACCAATGTCAGGAAAATATTGTTTTCCTTAAAAGTGGAAGAAGAAATAGGACACCATGGTGCAACAATTTTTTTTTTTTTTACCTGAAACTGTTAATTTTCCATTCCTGTAGTTTTCCTTAAAAGTGAAAGAAGAAATAGGACACCATGGTGCGACAATTTTTTTTTTTACCTGAAACAATTAATTTTTCATTCCCGTACGTCTAAGGGCCAAATAATATTCACATATTCGATAACATTTCTAACATGTGAAACGAAAGTAATTGACTACATAATAAATTGATACCCTACAATAAAATAAGATAACATTTTAAAGAACCATTGTCAAGAGAATATTATATTCCTTGAAAGTCAGAAAAGAAATAAAGACTATGATGCAGTAGTTCTTTTACCTTGGCTTTAAAAAACAATGATTAACACCATAGTAGCAACATTTTGCCCTGTTATGCGTGCTAGAAATAACCTTCTTGGAAAGGGCGACACACTTTTATGCATAGATAAAAGAGAAATATGTAATAGGGTTAAGAGGAGAGAGAATACCATAAATTTTTTAAGAAGGATGAAGAAGATTCAGAAATTTAACTTGTAAAATATATTTTAATCAAATGCGGAGAAAAATAAATTAGATAATGAGGTGCAACTTCTATCATCTTACGCTTTTTATTTTTTTCCTACTTAAATTATTAATTTTTAATTAAAATTATTATTATTTGTGTATATTTAACATTTAGTAATATATAAATTAATTTTAATCTATAACAACAAATTAGTTTTAAATGGAATTATTATTAAATACATACATATTATTTCTAAATTTATTATATTCTTTTATAAAATATCTATAAAATACCTATTAACACATACTATATTTTTAATTTCATGAAATATTATTAAATAGTTTGAAGTCAATTATCTATACATTATTATCATATTTATTAGTATTTATAGTTGGTCTACATTTGGTGGTTTATTACAAAAATATCATGGTTTTTTTGTATAAAATTGTGTTAAGAGAAATAATGTATAATTATTGTTATAATTATGTATTTATGAAGATAATAATAAATATAGATTTTGGTAATATTGAGTATATGAAATTATTAATGAGGTGTATCTTCATAATACCAGAAATAGTAGTAAGATATTATACTAATAATTGTATAAAATTAAATATTTGGAATATAGGAATTAAAATTTACGATTAAAATTTTAAGTTATATATTATATTAAAATAAAACTTTATTAGGTGGACTCTTCTTTTTTAATCGTTTTTCTATTTTTTATTGAATTTTAAATTTAAATTTTGTTAATATATTTTTATCAGTTTTTTTCTATTTTAAATTTTAAATTTATAAATGTTAATTAAAAAAAATATTACTTCTTTTTGTATAGTTTAAATTTTAAATTATAACTTATCTTTTAAAATTATTATCAAAATGTAGTTTATCTGTTTTCCTTTCTATTTAATAATAACAAAGTGATTCAATAATAATTTTAAAACAATTTATAAAATAAACGAAAGTTAATTGATATATCTATGATTTAAATAGTAAATCTTTTATCCATACATATATACTATTTATTTGTTGTCATATGTTTGATTTTATATATAATTTTATAAAAAATAATTTTAATGAGATAATAAATTTTGATATATAAGTACCATATTTATATATTAAATTTCTCAATAATAATAATAATAATATCTATTAATAATTAAAGAAAAGGTTTGAATACACTATATACATATTTATTAAAATAAAAATAATATTTTTATTAATATTAAAATAAATGTAAGAATACATGTATGAAAAATAAAATTAAAATGTATAAACTCAAAAAATTCATTCATAATTAAATAGATTTAAAATAATTAATAAAATCAATTAATTGATAACAAATATTTAAAAATTAATCATATACTTATTAATTGAAAATGTATAAATTTAAAAGATTTCAAAAATAATGGAATAAAAAACAATCCATTCATAGTTAAAAAATTCAAAACAATTGATGGAATTAATTGGTTATAATACAATTTTTTTGAAAACAAATTAAATAATTGATTGTAAAAATAAATGTTTTAATCATTAAAAATATTTTCATTCATGTTTAAAAATAAAATGATTATTATTTTGAAAAGGCTAAATTTATAAACATTTAAGAGATAAATAATCAAAAGATAAAAGAACCAAATAATTTTGTTAGAATGTAATGTCCCTCTTCCTTTAGTTTAAAATCCAAGTGTAACATAAAAATTGTTGATCTTGAAATTTTTCCCAGATTTATAACAACTCCTTAAACAACCACAAACTAAAGAAAATATTACTTTAATATGAAAATATATAATTTATAATTTATAAAATACATCACCCAAGTACAATTTTTAAAATTTTTTAACCAAACATTACAATGTTTATATGGAGGCCCAGTCTATGTGTGAACATATATATTATTAGTATTTTAAAAATTGTAATATTTTTTTTTATTTTAAAAATAAATTTCTAATATTAATATTATTATTAAAATTTAGAAAAGAAAGTTAATGAATATCCAATATTAATACTAATATTATCATTTCCTTTGGAGATACAAAACGGTGAAAAAAATATATAAATAGTAGAATGAACTCGTCTAGTGAATTCATATGGTAAAATTGTTAAGTTTTAGCACAAATTCATATTTCAAACTTTATTTACAAACTTTACTTTAAAATAAGAAATTGTAAATAATATAATTAACTTAATAATTGATTTTGTTTTAAAATACAATTGCATAAAATAAATTGTAAAGGATATGTTTTTTTAATATTTAATTTATTTTTAATTTATTTATAGTGTCATTATTCGGTTATTTATTTATTTTTTACACTATATTTTAATTATTATTATTATTATTATATTAGTGGTAATATGTTATTATATTATTATTAAATATTATTATTCTTATTTTTATTATTATGTATTATAACATATATTTAATTTTTATTATTTTTAAATTAAAAATATGTATTAAGATTTATTTTTCTTACTATATAATACTTTGGTGTTTTTTAAATAAAATTTTACACTTAGTATTATGATTACATGCATGATCATTATGTATATTAAAAAATTGAATAAAAATCTAGTTTGATTCTTTCCTAGAGTTTATTGGCTTTGGTGTTTTAGTTTTTATGAGGAAGATGTCATCCAGGCATCATAGTTTCATTTTTTTTTTTTCAAAATTCTATTTATTTACTTAATCTAGATAAAGTAAGTCGAATGTGAAAATTTGATTGATTTTTCACAATGTTCACCGAGTCCAAAAAAATCATAATGGTTGGTATGTTGTGCGATGTTCAACTAATACATATATTTTGTAGAAGGAAAATTTTATATTTATTCTTTTGGTTATAAAATTTAATAATACTTTTATTTGCATCGTATGTACCTATCTTTTGTATTTAAAGTTAAAGATTATATAATAAATTTCAATTAGTTGATTAGATCGATGTAACCATTAAGTAACCGAAAATTATTAAGTAATTTATTTGAAAGTAATATTTTCATAATATGGTAAAATAAAATCAAATATTAAAACGTAACCAACATTTGAGCATTAATCATTAAATAATGTATTTTAAACACATATTTTCATAATTTGGAAAATAAAAAAATAAAATATCATATTTTCCAATTATAATATATTGTAAAGAACTTTGATATTGATGTTAATTTTGTGACTCTCAACCTGAACAAAAATATGAATAATAATGTTTTGACCCACTTTTAACTCATCACTTTAATCACCATTTATTTATCTATTTTTTATTTTTTTATGTGATGTGATGATCTAAGGGTGATTGGAATAATGGGTTAGAATTAGACATGTCAAAGTGAGCCAACCCGGCTCACACGGGTTGGCTCACCATGAGCCGGGTTGAAAATGAGTGAACCCAACCTGACCCACTTTATGGTGAGTCAGAAATTTTGCAACTCGGCTCAACCCACCACGGGTTGGTGGGTTAAGTGGGAACCCAAATAAAAAAATTATTTATGTATTTATTTTTAAGTATTCAAATATTTAAATAATTTTTTGAACAATTTATGAGATGACAATCACAATAAAATCAAGAACCAATATTTTCATCTTGCTCACCACCAATATATGATGAATTGTTTCAAGAAAATGTCTACATAGTCCAAGAAAACATGGTTAATATTACACATTTTCTATCATGTTATTCAATAAAACATTCAAATTATTCAAATATTACTGAGCAACATTCTAACATTTAAAAATATGAAATTGTGAACCTATATAATTAGAAATAATAAATAATTATTAAAAAAAATTAAAAAAACATTGTAAAATATTGTTGGTGGGTTAAGTGAGTCAACCCATCCTCAACCCGGCTCGAACCCGTTTAACCCGTGGGTTAAGTGAGCCGGGTTGAGTTCAACCCACTTTTAAAAAAGTTGAATTTTTCTCAACCCAACCCGGCTCGAACTCGTGGTGAGCCGGGTTGGCTCACGGGTTGAAACCCATTTTGACATCTCTAGTTAGAATTGAGTCAAAAAAAGGGGGTCAAAATATCATTATCTAAAAAAGATATGTCTTCTTCGAAAGCATGAAGAAGGAATGAGTCAACATAACAATTAAATGTGGACTACAATTACCAAGATATGAGGGTTTGACATGTGGTTGGACTTTTCAGTTACCAATACAAATTTGAAGTTGGACTTTTGCATTAATATAAATATAAAAATAAATAAAAAAATTAAAATTTTAGAGTCAACAAATAATACAAAATGCTCATTTCAAATCCTAAAGACAAAAAAAGAAGAACTTGGTAATCATTTCAAGAACATGCACACTTTACTTTGATAATTAATGATGGAGACCGTAACAGTGTTGGACATTGTACAAAGCTTCCTTAAGAAGCTTAATTTAAATTAAAAAAAAAACATACTTTTTAGTTTATCAAATTATCAAACAATGAATTTTGAATTTCCCAAAATCAATTAAAGTTTTCTTTAAGTTGATAGATATATAAGTATATATGAAGGTCAAAATTATTTTTTATTTTGCAAAATTAATTATATTTTTTAAGTGTTCTATTTACTTAAATTTGACCTAATTGCTTTACACTTTACCAAAAATGCATATTAATATATAAGTTAAAAAAATTTGAAGTTCAATATTTATGTTTAAGCGATTATATAATAAAGATTAACTGATTATATAATAAAAGTAAATTTTCAATCGCATGGATAAGTATAAATATATATTTTACTTGTAAACATTAAAAATATTTGTTACTATTATTATTATTATTATTATGGTTATTGATATGATTATTATTATGGTTAATATTATTATTATTATTATTATTATTATTTAATTAAAATAATGACTTTATAACAAGATGGAAAAACATGTTTTTTGAAAAAACAATATTGAAAAAATAAGTGTGTCCTTTTGATATTAAAAAAGTATTTAAGTCACGTTCCTAAAAGTGATAACTTATAATCTCAAATGTTATATACTTATATTTATTGCAATATTACCAAAAGACTTAACACACTTTCCAATATATGTCTTTATTATTACTTTGCAATAAAAATAATAGTGTTTATATATAATTGAATTAAATTAAGTTAAACTGAATCTTGTAATATATTACTAAATAATAAATAACAAATATTAAATAATCATAGAAGTAAAAAAATAATAAAAACAAAGATTACAAAATATTAATAATTATGTCTTATATTAAAATTAAAGTAGTAAAATATTATTCATAAGATAATAAAATAATAATCCTAAATAATAAGAACTCAGTATGAGAAGATTGCAAGAGAGCATTGGATGTGTTGGAAATGATTAATTGTTGTAACTAAAAGGTGTGCTCAAAGAGATATGCAGTTATCTGTTCACACATATGCTTTGGAAGATACAAAAGTTACTTAAGACATAATTTTTTTTTTCAACAATCATTCACAGATCTGAACAGGTCATAAAAATATTACTTTATACTTCAATTTCAAAATTAAATTATAATTTTAAAGTATCTTTGTAATGCATAAGTACTTATTTGACAAAAAGAAAATTATTATAGTCAAATATGTATCTTTTCTTCTAAATGAAGTGTAACGAAACTGTCTTTAGACTTTGCAGCTAGTAGACTTGGTGTAGTGTCCATTTATATATGTATATGTTTGTAAAAGGTTTGGCTCGAAAGACGCACTAAGAAATATATAATTATAAATATAAAATAAATCCAATATTATTAAAGAAATAAAAAATGAAATAATTACATTCAAACTAATGATTAAATATACAAAAGGTACAATTAATTATAATTAATTACCTTCAATGACAATAACAACTCACATGAAGAGTATGAAAAAATTCAGATTCATCAAAAAAGAAAAAAGAACACAACAAAAAAGAAGAAGAAATAAACAATGAAAACAATCAAAAATGAAAAAAAGAGAGACTAAAAATGGTAGTGAAGAGAAACAAAAAAATATAAAAAAAAATTGTTAAAGTGTTTTGATAGAGAAAAAAAAAAGTGTACTCAAACAATATTCGTAAAACTAAAAGAATAAAAGACCAGAAATGGTAGTGAAGAGAGACAAAAAATATACATAAAAATGGTTAAAGTGTTTTGATAGAGAAAAAAGAAGTGTACTCAAACAATATTCGTAAAACCAAACTTCAAACATGGTGAGTAAAGATGAAGACGTCTAAAAAACACAAATTGGTATAAAAAAACATAATGTAAAAAAATTGAGCTTTGTTTAACAAAAACAAAGAAGAACGGTCATTGAAGAATGACAAAAAAAAATGTTCAATCAAAAAGAAGAAAAGAATTGAGAATTGAGTAAAAATCAAAACTTTGATGGAAAACAAAAAATAATGAAGTTTTGTGCTTGAGAGACATGAATCTGTCCAGTCAGAAAGAAGAAAACAACCAGAGTTGGGTAAAAATTGAAACTTTGATAAGAAAACAAAAAAAAATGGTAAAATACATACAATAGTGGAAATCATGTTGCAAGTTTTGTGCTTGAGGGACTTGCTTGTGGCCTTCAAGAGCTCTTAAATCTTTGAAATTTTCCACCATTTTTTCATCTAAACAAAACCAAAGTTTAAGAAAAAAAAACATGAATCTAGTGTTATACACGGTGTTCATGAATCTCACAGGAAAATATTCATCCAACAAAGAAAAACTACAAAGAAAATTTAGTTAAATATGGTAGAAGAACAAAAAATCGCATAAAAAAAAGTTGTTACCTTTTTGGTGTTCTTCACGGTGCTCATGAATCTGAGAGCAAAACATCCATCCACCAGAAAACAACTACAAAGAGAAATAGTTAAATATGGTAGAAGAACAAAAAATCGCAAAGAAGAAAAAAGTTGTTACCTTTTTTGTACTCTTCGTAGTGTTTATAAATCTGAGAGCAAAACATTTGTCCAACAGATAAAAACTACAAAGAAAAATAGTCAAATATGGTAGAAAAACAAAAAATCGAAGAGAAGGAAAAAAGTTGTTACCTTTTTTGTGTTCTTCACAATGCTCATGAATCTGAGAACAAAACATCCGTCAAATAGGGAAAAACTACAAAAAATGGTTAAATATGGTAGAAGAACAAAAAATCAAAAAGAAGAAAAAAATTTGATACCTTTTTTATGATCTTCATATGTGCTCATGAATCTGAGAGCAAAACATTCATCCAACGTAGAAAAACTACAAATAAAATTAGTTGAATATAGTAGAAGAACTAAAAAATGCAGAGAAGAAAAAAATTGTTGTCTTTTTGGTGTTTTTCACTGTGCTCATGAATCTGAGAGCAAAAGATTAGAGAAAAACTACAAAGAAAAATAGTTAAATATGGTAGAAGAACAAAAATTCGTAGAGAAGAAAAAAAGTTGTAAAGTGTTCTTCATGGTGCTCATGAATATGAGCGCAAAACATCCATCCAATAGAGAAAAACTACAAAGACAAAAAGTTAAATATGGTAGAAGAACAAAAGATAGTAGAGAAGGCAAAAATTTGTTACCTTTTTTGTACTTCATAGTGCTTATGAATCTGAGAGCAAAACATTCGTCCAACAGAGAAAAACTACAAAGAAAAATAGTCAAATATGATAGAAGAACAAAAAGTCACATAGAAAGAAAAAAGTTGTTACCTTTTCAGTGTTTTTCACAGTGCTCATGAATCTGAGAGCAAACATCCATCCTATAGAGAAAAATTAAAAACAAAAATTGTTAGAAGAACAAAAAATCACAAAGAAGAAAAAAAGTTGTTACCTTTTTGGTGTTCTTCACATGTGCTCATGAATCTGAGAGCAAAACATTCATCAAACGTTGAAAAACTTCAAAGAAAAATAGTTAAATATAGTAGAAGAACAAAAAATCGTAGAGAAGAAAAAAATTTGTTACTTTTTTGCTGTTCTTCATGGTGCTCATGAATCTAAGAGCAAAACATTCGAGAAAAACTACAATAAAAAAATAGTTAAATATGGTAGAAGAGCAAAAAATCATAGAGAAGAAAAAAAGTTGTTACCTTTTTGGTGTTCTTCACGGTGCTCATGAATCTAATAGCAAAGCATCAATCCAACATAGAGAAACTACAAAAAAAAGAAATAGTTAAATATGGTAGAGAAACACAAAATCGTAGAGAAGAAAAAAAATTGTTACCTTTTTTTCGGTTCTTCACGATGCTCATGAATCTGAGAGCAAAACATCCATCCAATAGAGGAAAACTACAAAAAAAAGTTAAATACGGTAGAAGAACAAAAAATCGCAGAGAAGAAAAAAGTTGTTACCTTTTTTGTGCTCTTCACGGTGCTCATAAATCTGATAGTAAAACATTCATCCAATAGAGAAAAACTACAAAGAAAAATAGTTAATTATAGTAAAAGAACAAAAAATCGCAGAGAAGAAAAAATGTTGTTACCTTTCTTGTGTTCTTCACGATGTTCATGAATCTGAGAGCAAAACATCCATCCAACACACAAATACAACAAACAAAAGTAGGTTAATATGGTAGAAGAACACAAAATCGAAGAGAAGAACAAAAACGTAACTCAAAATCAAAGAGAAGAACAAAATTTGTGTAAGAGAGATGGAGGACGGAGAGTGATAGAGTAAGAGAGAAGAAGAAAAGTTTGTGAGGCTAAGAGGAAGAGAGAGAGGTGAGACTGACAGAAGAAGAAGACTGAGATGAAGAGTAAAATGAGAGGAAATGAGGCTGAGACAAAAAGAGAGAGAGGTAAAAGTTGTTTTTTTTCAGCTCCAAATCAATCACTAAATGACACATACGTGGTTTCCCATTGTGGTAAACAAAATTTGAATGCTTTTGTTGACAAAATAATAAAATATTCAAATGTTTCTGATTGTTAGGTTCTTATTTGTATATTATATTAGATCCTTGAAGTATCCATTTTCAAACCAGAAGTCTCCTCGCATAAATCTAGCTCTGTCCCTGATATCATAAGATCATAGAATGTTCATAAAATCAAATAACTTTGAATCAAGAAATTGTTTCAAGCCAACTTAGCAACAATATATTACAAGTTGCATTTTTGTTGCGCGTATCTAACGAATAAATTAAGAAAACATCCTGTAAGATCCCGACCGGATATTACGAATTTTAATTAATAAAATAAAGAAATAATAATTTATTGTTAATTAATAAAACTTCATTTCCCAAGAACACGGGAAATTTATAACTTTTATTACTTTAAATAATAAACCAAAATCCATAAGTATAAGTAAGACCATAATTATCCAAAAGTCCAGTAATATCCACAATTACAATTTATTTGAAATCATAAAACTACATAAAAGCTCTGATAAAAATCTCCCAAGATTAGCCCCGCTCCGGCTCTACACCTCACCAGTCCCACCTGCAATATCATCTGCTCACGTATATCGCGTATGCGATCATTGCCACACACAAGCAGATAGATGAGCTAACAAAATAACCATATATTTTTATAGCGCACACACACACACACACACACACACACTCATATATATATATATATATATATATATATATATATATATATATATATCACACAATCACACCATAGGAATTTCATCCTTTGATTTCATACCACCTGGCCACAATCATGTTAACCGTGTTCTACGTCTTCTAGTGACTACCTCAAGATGTCTTGCTGCCATACCTATCAACCACAACCGATAGAGCACGTTCGGGAAACTATGCTACGGATCACACACCATAACGCCAAGTGAAGTTCTCAAATACGAACATAGTTCGTAACGCCCCAAGACTACCAAACTCGTCAGTTAATCACTGAGGAGGGAAATCCATCTAGACCCATCTGTACTGGCCACAACCATCACACTCACATCGACAACACTCACCAACCCGAGCTCAACTCAAGGGTTCCTCGTGTTCATCCTCCATCCCGAGCTCAACTCGAGAGATGCCATTCCGAGCCACACTCGAGGAATGCCACGTGCTTAACCCCTATCCCGAGCTAAAATCAAGGGATACGTTCTGAGCCACAACTCAATGAACACCAGCAAGCCGACCTTTAAGGCATCACTAAAGCTTTGTAGATCACGCACGTCAAGAGTAAGGATACCAATATTGCTGCAGTAAAATCGCCAAGTGGGGGACACGTACCGCTAGGCGCTGCCCGCTCCCAAACCACCTGAAGAGTATGATGGGTCGAACCTTTGCTCTCATTAAGTGTTTAAATTTTGGGGATTTAATATCATTTTTGCTCCTAAGAATTGTATTTAGTTGCATACTATATTATTGGATATTCTTGAGTTTAATAATGCAACTATAATTTAATTTACGTCCTTAAGAGTGTAAATTGTGAATATTTCAAGTCATAAAATAAGTCCCAAAATCATAATTTTGGATAGGAATAGTTCAGGTGCTAAATGCACCCCTAGTTTTCTTTTTAACACCGCCTTCTGCAATTGGGCTATCTATTTCTGAAAAGGAATATTTCTGGAGCTAAATGCACCTCCAATTTTAATTTTTTACACCCCTTTTTGCAATTGGGTCATGGAATGACACCTCATTAGTCTCTCTCCTTCACACAACCAAAACCCTAACCCTAAATTTTCCTTCTCTCTCACCCTCACCAGAACAGCAGCCACCAACGTCCTTCATGCACGCAGTCACCATCTTCACAGTCGTGTTGCCGGAACCACCCTTGCAGCACCAACGCGCACCAGCTCGAATCAGCCTCCACAATTCACAGAACCACGACGCCGTCAACCTCAGGCCACCATTTCCGCTGCGCCTCGTCTTCTCTGCATCGTCACGTTGCCAAAAATCTGCCATTGCAGCCCCATTCGTGTACCCCGCGACAGCCACGCAACACTGTTGCAACTCACCTCGTCCCGTCATGCCACCCCACCATCTTCCCCGTTCAGGTCACGGTCCAACACCTATGTCGTTTCTGCAGCCACCACGATAATCCCGTTACCTTCGCGCAACCACTCACGCACATGCACCTTCTCAAACGCTACTACAATCGTTGTTCAACATTTCCGTTCTGTTGTGCATATCGAACAACCTCGAACCAGCGTCTTCTCGTCAACACGTTGCCAAAAATCACTTGTGACAGTTCGCTCCGCCACCATCGCAGCAATCGTCAAACATGGTAGGAGCACATGGGAAACTCTAATTCTGGAGAGAGAGACTACCCTGACACGTGGCAGTCTCTCAATGGACTGTCAAAGAGTCAAGACTGGTCAACCAGTTAACTCTGGGCAAAGGCGGGTCAACGTTGGTCAAACAGTCTATTAACGATAATTTTTAGCAGAGGGTTCCTCTACAAGAACCCAAAATGGCCTAGAAAGGAAATAATTGTCTGGCGACAGTTCATTGTCGGCTAGATAGTTTTTGGAAATTTTCAGAAATACTAACTTAATGGAATAAAATCTCAGGCATAATCATACTAAATTTAGCGTGCCAATTAGACTTAATCTTAAAATTAACGCATAAAGTTACTCTATTTATCATTTCAGACTTAAAATCAAATTAACGCGTAGAGTTACTCTATTTAGCATGCCAATCAAATTTAAACATGGAATTAACGCGTAAGGTTACTCTATTTAGCATGCCAATCAGACTTAAAGTAAAGTTAATGTGTAAGGTTACTCTATTTAACGCGTAAAAGCTCCCCTAACCTGAATTTCTTTGCTAAAAATGGAGGTTCTTGGGAGTTCCTCTTTAATCACTCTCCAATTTTGTATTCCTCAGACTATGACACAATGACAAGCACAATATGATGATTTTCCAGCCTCCCTTGTCTGCTAGGGTTTTATGGCTTTTCATATTCATGGCAACATAATTCTAGCAAAAAGAAAGTTTAATGTGGGTTTACCAAGATTCGAATCCATAACCATGCCAATGTCAAATCAATGCACAACCATTCAACCAATTCATGTTTCGTGATAATTCACACAATTCTATAATTATGTTATCACTCATCATGATCCAACACATTATTAAAATAATTATAAATAATTGGCATACATAAGACTTGAACCTAAGTCCTATCAAATAATTAAGTACTTTCAATCATTTAAGCTAGTACTATTCCACATCACAATAACTAGCATTAAATTTCATAAAGACTCCCACTACCCACATTTATTAATTAATTAATTATTTAATTAATTAGTTTTCACGGGTCTTACACATTCAAGATTTAAGCATTTGTTTTTCAAAAGTGGACAATATAGTGACTTTAATTTTTTAACACTAAATAAAAAACCAAAAGTTTATATTGTTGCTTTCACCTAATAATTATCTATCTTGTTATTATTTTGTTTATTCAAAGAGTACCTACTTGTAGTTTCTAATCCACTTTTCTTATCTAATTTTATAAATTTATTCATAACTTATTTTTGTGATGTAATTACCCTTAACTTTTCTCTTCTTCTAAATTTTTGAATAACATAATTCAAATTTTCTAGTTGACATATCCATATATATATATATATATATATATATATATATATATATATATATATAAAATAAAATAATATAATATATAAAACACAAATAAAAATAAGTATATAAAAAGAATAAGTTGAAACAACAAAACCTGGTTCTAGTTGTGAAGAAAGTAAACTCGATCGTAAACTTGTATTATATGGAAGTCTCAAGTCTCTTTCTCTTTTTCAAGTCTCAAATTTTTCATAAACCATTAAAGTTTGTTTTGAGATTAATCATGAATAAAAGAACTTAAACAAATTATTGTTCTTCTCAGTTAGAACCCTAACTCTAATTTCCAAACAAAATCAAGCAAAAGAAACATATTTCTAATCGTAATGCAAATTCAATAAATAGAATAACAACAACATTAACACAAATAGAAAGGAAAACACACTAACCACAAATGAAAATAAAAGGACGAGTACACATCGACAGTATGAGATTCAAACAATGAAATCTGTAAGGCCCATTTATTTTCTACCCAATGTTTAGGGGCTGCCCCAATCTGTTGGGCCTAGGGCTGGCCCATAGGGTGTTCCAAAACCCCTAAACCAGCCTAACACTCTCATTGCTCCCACTTTTCAGAAATTAGCTTCTCTCCTTCCTCTTAGAAACTACAGCCGCAAGCTCTGCTAGGGTTTTGTCTCCACCCTCGCGAATCTGTTCAAGGGGCTGGGTTTCTTTTCTGCTTATGCCAAACCCCTCACAGTAGCTTTCCAAAAAGGTAAGGGAAGCTAGGGTTCTACTATTTTCAAGTTATTATGCCTGTCTGGTTTGTTGTATGCTTTGGGTGGTTGATGTATATTGTTTATTGCGTGATAACATGTTGCTTGCATTGTTATGATGGTTTGAATATGTTTTTGCACGAGCGAAGGTAGTGAGTTCCGCTGAACTCGCCTAGGCGAGCGGGTTGGTCGCTCAAAATGAAAGCTTTCACTTAAGCGAGGACCTCTCGCCTGAGGGAGAACAGCAGCAGCTCACCCCCTCTCTGTTTCGAGGGCTCACCTAAGCGATGGCCACTCGCCTGAGCGAGAGTAGTCTCTCTTGAGCGAGTTGGGCTAGCTTGAGCAAAACCTCGACGTGCTCTCTATTCACAGTCTCACCCAGACGAGAGCAGGTAGCTTGAGCGAGGGGTTCCTCTCGCCTAAGCGAGGGCTCTTTATCTTGAGCAAGATTGACAGAGTCGAGTGTATATGCGTAAGTTTCACATGATTGGGTGATGTGTGCTTTAAACAGTTCAAGTTATGATGCCATATCTACTTTGGGGCTAGAATTTGATGTGTTTGGCATGAGCTTGGTATGAGATATGTTTGTATGGTTGGTTATTTATATATATAAAATGACATGAGACTGGTATGCATGAGAACTCTATGATTTGGTTTATGAAACATAGACAAGGTGTGTATAGGATGTAATCCAATGACTCTCATAGTTGGAGTTCATGGTGGTGCATCATATAATGGACGTAATTCCATGAATTTCGTGGTGAGAGTTCATGGTGGTGCCTCATGTAAGGACGTAATTCCACGAAGGTTTTGTGGTGGTGCCTCACAACCAGGACGTAATTCCACGAAGGTTTCATGATGGTGCCTCACGACCAGGACGTAATCCCACGAAGGTTCCGTGGTGGTGCCTCATCATATGTATCTGGATAGTCGAGTCTTAAAGTCTTAATTGGTTTGCTATCACATGTTTGGATGACTGATATGTATTCTTGAATTTGAATTTCATGTTTAGTTGTGTGATAAAATAATCTTTTACTCTAGGTTACCCTTTTTGTTTGCTTGTATGTCTGTGTGTGGTCTTTCTCCTTTCGCGATGATCATCAATTTATTGATGTGAGCAGATGTGGAAACCTCTGGTAATTGTAGTGACAATGGGGATGTTGTAGCTTGATGATCATGGATGGATATCGGGCTCACTATTGAGCCTAAGTTTGAAGAAGCTGTATTTAGTTTTGTAATCTCCCTGTTTATGGGCGAATCTTTGAGTCACTATTGAAATGTTGTATTTGGTTCTAGGCAATGTAGTGCCTCTGTTTTCAGTGTGGGTATGATTGGATAACTGTAAACTTTCATACCCCAAACTCTGTACTCTTTGGATATTTTTTATATGTATGCGACGTTTTATTAAATTAGATTTATCTATTTAATTGGGACGTTACAAAATCTGTCAAAACTCTCAAAAGAAGAACTCTAGAATATAAGAAAGTAAGGATAGGTAATGAGTGAAATAAGTAAATGAGAAGTCATTGAGAAATAAAAGAAGAAAATAAAATCAAAATTGAAGTTACAAAGAGATAAAATACAACCAAAATTGAAGTCACATAGAAATAAAAAATCAAATCAAATCAAAATTGAAGTCAGATAGAAATAAAGTCATAAATAAAAGAAGAAAATAATTCAATATTGATTATAAGAGAATAAAGACAATTAATTATTCTTTTTATTTTAAATTATAATTTATTGAGAAAATTTTTTAACATAATAAATATCATTTTTAACACCAATAAATATTCGCAAATACTAATAATAATTTAATTAAATTTTATTATCAAACATAAACTTATAATTAATTTAATAAAGATATATTTTTAATACATGTTCCTGCGGAGAACAAATAAGAGACGTCAAACACAAATACTACCTTACCTCAATCCACAATCTCCTCAGTAGGCTCCTCTTCGGCTGATGCATGCTATCCTCAGACGTGTTGGCTCGTACCGGTCCGAACCCAAGAGGGGTTACCTGCGGAGAAGACTCCGACACTCAAGTTAGCAAGGAATTCCTCAGAAAGTCAAATCTCGTGATTAAGGGATTAATGAATGCGTACCTTTAATTTGTGGGGTCCATGCATATTTATAAATTATTAATTATGTTTGGCCACATCATAGGTTGAGCTTTTGATTGGGCCGCAGATGGGTTTGGGCCAAACCCAGGGCCCACAGTTTGATTATTGTGGGCCTAGGGGCCTGATTGGTAGTGTGTTTTAGGTCTATCAAATTCTCGTTCGATTTTCTTAAGTTAGCGGGTTAGGCCCCTTAATCTTGCTTGTTCGACATACATGGTGATCGTTTGCGTCCTTGAGGAGTTATGTAGGCAGATCTCATGGTTGTAGTCAGGTTAGGCCGCCTAGGTGTAGTAAATACCAATACAAATTGTCAAACACTAATAACAATTTAATTAAATTTTATTAGCAAACATAAACTTATAACTAATTTAATTAAGATATATTAGTACCAAATGTTTTTTAGGTATTTTGTTTTTCTTAAACATAATTTTATAATTAATTTAGTAGAGGTATATTAGTACTAAAAAAAATTTTGAGGCATTTTTTCTTAAACATAATTTTATAATTAATTTAATAAAGTAATATTAGTGCTAATAATTTTTTTGAAGGATTTTTTTTTCTGGGAGTGTTAAAGGCGAATGTTTTATCTGCTTTATCCTTGAGTTGGCCTTGTCTCATCCTTGGATGGATGAATAGATGAGAGGGAAAGACATAGCAGTAATACGCATTTACCTACGAAATCTTTCATAGATAATTCAAATACATTTCCTAGGAGTTGTTTTTGTAGATAATTTTTCTGATGTCACAATTTCGTAGATAAAGTTCATAGGTAAGTTATCTACGAACACATATTTCGTAGATAAAGTTAGCTACCAGTCTTCTACCTACGAAATTTTGTTCGTAGGTAATTCGTAGAAAACATCATATTAGCTACGAAAATTACCCATTACCTACGAATTACTGGTGTAGATAATAACCATATTTCTTGTAGTGAACACCCATCAATTTTTTTTTTTAATTTCAACTTAACAAGTATGCTTCTAAAATATACCAAAAGAAACACCTTTGAATATTACTCAAATAACCCCTTTGAAATTATCGACACCTGTCCCTTTGAAAGGTTTTTTGGTAAAACTATTCCTCTGTTCAACTTCCTTCCGTCTCCATTTTCCATTTTCCTACTTCTTGTCATTTCAAATGTCTCTCATTTGCAAAAAAACATTTTGCAAAATGTCTCTAAGGGTTTCATTTCTCTACATACATGAAGCTCTACGTGCATGAAGATTCGTTTCTCTGGATACCTGAAACCCTAGGTAGCATAAATTTTTTGTTCTTCTGAGATAGTTATTTCTTTTGCTTTGATCAAGGAAAATTTCCGAGTGTACTTCTATTTGTTTTTTTGAAAGATGTATCGATCCAATTATCTAACATACAAAAAAACAAACAAGGAAGCCAACAACTAGTTGGCAGTGGCAGTGGGTGGTAGGGGAAAGGAAAAATTAATAAGGTCGGTGAAACCTAGTCTACTATAAAGGATTTTTGGTTCTTACAACTTTTGTCTATTAAGCACATTTTGTAACTTATCTAAGCATGAGGTCAACCACTAAAGAATGTTGTCCTTAGTGTGCCACACTACTTGATTAAGCTACTTCACTATGCAATTATCTTATCTTTAATTAAATAATCACTCACGCCTTCCTTTTTTTGTAAGCACTATTTCTAAGATTGATCTTCACTTATTCCTAAGTTGACCCATTTCACATTTGTTTTTTTGTGTATTGGACCATGTCAGAATGGCAACTTTACAGGAAAGTTAGATGAATTTTCATTGCAATGCAAGCACGAAGCTTTATCTAGTGACATTGAATGCTGCCTTTCTAAGCACAATAACATTTTCCTATTCACTGAATACATCTTCCTTGTCGATGCAATGACTATATCATAATGCCTTCAAATGTTTCAAGTGTTAGTCCGAGTTTTGGTCTATGAATATCTGGTGTGGCCTGTTTAAAATGAATGTGACACGTTATAAAATGTGAACCAAAAGGCAAATTCTAAAATTCTTGTAACCTCTAAAGAACAATATCATGTTTTTTGATTTGAGATTGAATTAACTATTGCTTTTCTGATTTAAGATTGAATTAACTATTGCTTTCCTGATATGAGATTGAATTAACTATGGGTTTGCTTATTTAAGATTGGACCAACTACTAGTGCATGATTAATTATGAACTATTATTGTAATTTAATGTAGGAAAAAATAGATGAGTTATTGTTGAAACACCCAGAGATTGCACCATATATATCTCCAAATGATTCAATTGGTGTCATTTTTGGTAAGGAGCATCCAAGTTGAGTTCTAGAATTGTCACATGAAGCTTATGCTACTCTTGCTTTTAAGCATTCCCTTCCAAGGTTAAATGGTATAAATTTTGCTTCATGCAGTGCAACATCAATAATTATGGAGGACAAGTTTGTAAAAATGGAAAATGAGCTAGATCGCTTCTAGAGATGACATTCTTGAGCATTTTGCTACTGTGGTTGTTGGTTTGGTACACCCCTCACTTAATCAGGTAAAACTTAGTAGTTTACTTAAGAAATTAAATTAGTTTATTACAATAAATATTGAAATTAATGAACTTATAAGTAATTTTTTATTTAGTTTAGGTACCAGATGTTAGAAGTGGTGTTCCATCACCGATTGGCACAAGAAGATCAAGTGAGGGAAACAACACTAACTACGAACATAACTGTAACGTTCCAAAAACTGAATAACCTCAATTAATAAAACATCACATACATGAATAATCAGAGAGTACGGGGTGTAGGGTAGGAATGTATACAACACGTCAATAAAACCGGATTACAAGAAAAGGTCCCCACATGGCCCAACCAGAAATATACTGAACATAACACAATTAAGAATACTAGGTCTTGTTCATACAAGAAAACATAAATAATAGGATCCACCGGTAATGGGCCCCACAGTGGGCCCAACACCTGTCCAGAGCGTCAAGCTGCAACATCCCTATTACCATCACCAATGCCAGGAGTTCTCACATCTGCTCACATCAACAAGGTTGATGATCATCGCAAAGGTAGAGTCCACACATAACACACAAGCAAGCAAAAGGGTAAGCTAGCGAAGAAATCATCATATCATGCACTCGACATACCATTAGCATTCAAACATACATAGCAGACTCCCACATATGAAGTACTCATCCATATCAAACCTAAGACTTGACTATCCGGATATGTACTTGAGGCACCACCACGTGGTTGTGGAATTACGTCCTAGCATTGAGGCGTCACTGTGAGACATTCACGGAATTATACCCTTACAAGAGGAACCACCACGTGGCCTTCGTGGAATTATGCCCTGGCCCTGTGGCACCACCACGACCCCCCGTCGAATTACGTCCATTTGTCGAGGCACCACCAATGACTCCCCTTAAGAGGACCCATGGGATTACGTCCAACCGATGAGGCACCACCAACATCTCTCATTACAAGAGACATGGAATTATGCCCTACTCGTACTTTAAACATGTTCCACCCACCAATCCAGTATTTCTCATAACAACAATATCATGTAAAAAAAATCAATAGTTCACACAACCCATGCTTTTCAATTCATATCCAATCAACTAACATGCCATTTCCATTCCAAATCTAACATATTAATCAGGCCATCATCACACAACCCATCTCGTAAGGCATATAGGATCAAATAACAAACCACACATCAGCGAAACACTCAATAGCAACATCAAAACCTGCCCGCTGCCTCGCCCAAGCTAGCAGGGGTCGCTCAGGCGAGGGGAACCTTCTCGCTTAGGCGGATCCCATCTCGCCTAGGCGAGAGCGCGACAAGAGGCAAGGTGACTCTGCGAGGTCTCGCTCAGGCGAGTTCCTTCTCCCCTAGGCGAGAGCACTCCTCGCTAAAAAAAACACAAGTCGCCTAGGCGACAATTCGTGCAACAGAACCCTGGGCGAGCCTCTAATAGTCTCGCCTGGTCGAGACTAGCTCGCTTGGGCGAGAAAACCAGCACCCGCCACTGTTTTCTTATACAGCAGCCAAAAACCACGAATTAAAACATACTTTACTCAATCCACACCCGTGGTTCGGGTCACCCTCAAGAACACGTGATCTCCAGCCTCGAATTCCAAGGGCCTCCTCCTGCGGTCCGCATAAGCCTTTTGCCTGCTCTGTGAAGCTTCCATCCTGTTTCTCACCTGTCTCACCTTCTCGGTGGTCTGCTCCAACAACTCTGGTCCAACCAATACCGCCTCTCCATCCTGATACCAGCACAAAGGAGTTCTACACTTCCGGCCATAAAGAGCCTCATAAGGTGCCATCCCGATACTCGCATGGAAACTATTGTTGTAAGTGAACTCAATCAATGGCAACACCTCATCCCAAGCACCCAAATGATCTAGTACGCATGTCCGCAGTAAGTCCTCAAGTGACTGGATCGTCCTCTCAGACCGACCATCTGTCTGCGGATGATATGTTGAACTCATCGTGAGTTTGCTTCCCAAAGCGCCTTGCAAGGTTTGCCAAAACCGTGATGTGAATCGTGGATCTCTATCTGATACAATGCTCGAAGGCACCCCATGCAACCTCACAACCTCTCTGATGTACAGCTGAGCCAACTTAATCATAGACATCCTCAGGTTCATGGCTAAGAAATGTGCACTCTTGGTCAGTCGGTCCACTATGACCCAGATGGTGTCATGTCCTCTAAAAGTCTGTGGTAGGTGGGTTACGAAGTCCATCGAGATGCTGTCTCACTTCCACACCGGTACCTCCAAGGGCTGCATAATCCCTCCAGGCCTTTGATGCTCTACCTTTACCTTTTGACAGGTTAGACAGGCAGACACGTACTGTGCCACATCCTTCTTCATACCCTGCCACCAGAAGTTTTCCTTGAGGTCCTGGTACATCTTAGTCATGCCCAGTTGTAGACTAAGACGACTTTTGTGCCCTTCCTCTAGGATCAACTTCTTCACCTCAACATCATCGGGTACGCACACCCTGTCCTGAAATCAAAAGATGCCATCACTACCCAAGGTAAAGTCCTTTGCCTCTTCTGACCCTAGTTGCTCTCTAATTCTATTCAGTCTAGCATCCGATAACTATCTTTCCCTAACCGAGTTCAGGAAGTCACTAGATATGGTCAGGTTACTACATTTAATGAATCCTGATTCCAACTCCACCTGCAGTTTCATGTCTCTGAATTTCTCCAGCAGTTCCACCTCCTTGATGGTGAGGTGAGTGGTGTGCACTGCCTTCCTACTCAAAGCATCAGCTACCACGTTCACCTTCCCCGGATTGTACAAAAGCTCAATCATAATCCTTCAAGAACTTCATCCATCTTCTCTGTCTCATGTTCAACTCCTTCTGATCAAATAGATACTTCAGACTTTTGTTTTTACTGAATACCCGGAATTGAGCACCGTAGAGGTAGTGCCTCCAAATTTTCAAGGCAAAAACTATAGCTGCCAACTCCAGGTCATGAGTGGGATAATTTCTCTCATGCACCTTGAGTTGCCTCGATGCATATGCCACCGCCTTCTTCTCTTGTATTAGAACACAACCAAGTCCAAGGTGGGATGCGTCACAATAGACCTCAAAGGGTTTTCTAACATCCGGGATAACCAATATTGGGGTGCTCGTCAATCGTCGCTTCAGCTCTTGGAAACTTCCCTCACACTTATCCGTCCAAACGAAGGGTTGGTCTTTCCGAGTAAGTTGGGTCAGGGGTGCCACTATCTTGGAGAATCCCTCTATGAATCTCCTATAGTAGCCGGCTAAACCCACAAAGCTTCTGATTTCGGTTGCTGACTTGGGACTTTCCCACCTAACCACTGCATCAACCTTCGCTGGATCCACCGCAATGCCCTGTGCCAATATCACGTGGCCCAGGAACTGTACCTCGTTCATCCAAAACTCGCACTTGGACAGTTTAGCATACAATTGTTTCTCTCAAGGCACCAAGCATTAGTCTCAAATGCTCTGCGTGCTCCTCCCGAATCCTGGAGTAGATAAGAATGTCGTCTATGAAGACTATGACAAACTTATCCAAGAATGGCCTAAAAACTCTGTTCATGTAGTCCATGAACACCGCTGGAGCATTGGTCACACCGAAAGGCATAACCACATACTCGTAGTGTCCATACCGGGACCTGAAGGCCGTCTTCTGTACATCATCAACTTTCACTAGGATCTGATGATATCCCGACCGCAAGTCAATCTTTTAAAACACTGAGGATCATGCAACTGATCCATCAAGTCATCTATTCTCGGGAGGGGGTACTTGTTCTTGATGGTCATCTTGTTCAACTGCCTGTAGTCTACACACAACCGCGAACTCCCATCCTTCTTCTTCACCAGTAGCACCGGCGCTCCCCAAGGTGAGGTACTGGGTCAGATAAACTATTTCCCCAATAAATCCTCTATCTATTTCTTGAGTTCAACCAGCTTCACCGGAGCCATACGATAGGGGGCCATCGATACCGAACCTGTCCCCAACACTAGATTGATAGAAAACTCCACATCTCTGTGGGGAGGCAACCCTGGTACTTCCTCCGGGAATACATCCTCAAATTCCTGCACCACCGGTATAGCAGACTCCATCTTTCCCCCTTCCACCTCTAGATGTGTGAAAATCACAAAGCACTGCGCACCACCATGCAGTTCCTTCAAAACCCCTTGGGATGATAACAACTCAGGCTCCTCCGAGTCTGGGAATAACAGTCTCTTTTCTCGGCAGTCTATGAGAATGCGATTGGTAGAGAGCCAATCCATCCCTAGGATTACCTCCAACTACTGTAGAGGTAGGCAAATTAGATTCACTTTGTACCTGCGTCCCTCTATCTCCACTGGACACCTTACACACAAGGATGACGTCCTGACCAAACCCGACACTGGAGTAGACACCGCAAGCTCACACTACAGCTCGCACACCGGCAGACCCAACCGTTTCACACATGCATTTGACACAAAAGAGTGTGTTGCTCCAGAATCATATAACACACAACAAGCTTTCCCAGCTATCAAACAATGGCTTATAACAAGGTTACCTGAGCCCGCAGCCTCCGCTCCGGTTATAGCGTACACTCTGCCGGTCGCCTGAGGCATGTTGCCTCTGTGCCTCTGCTGGTTCTGTGTAGGGGCTTGTACTGGCGGTCACGTCACTACTCTAGCAAGGATGGGACAGTCCCTCCCAAAGTGGCCCTCCTTGCCACAATTGTTGCACTTCTTGAAGCCTGTAAGCTGGGGGCAAACATTCCTCTTGTGCGGTCCCCCATACTAGTAGCACTGAATCCTGTTCTACTGAGAAGAAGACTCCCTAGACCCCTAAGACTGGAAATGGGGCCTAGTGTAAGGCTTCCTCCTCTCCTCGTGCCTGTGTCTGGACCCAGATGGTCCTCCCAATCTCTGCTGGGATGAGTGCTGAGTCTCCACCTCTACCTTCATCTTCTCCATGACCCTTGCCTTCTCCACCAAGGCGGCAAAATCCTTGATGGATAGCGGGGCCACCATCAAACGGAGGTCTACGAAGGCCATTCTCAAACTTCCGGCATTGTCACTCTTCGTCCAGTGGCATGGTGTAGAAACGGCTGAGGTGCTTGAACTTTTCTGCATACTCAACCACAGACTTGCTTCCCTGGGTTAACTGCAAGAATTCTACCTCTTTTTGCGTATTTGACGATGTCAAGGAAGTACTCGGAAAGGAACTTCCTCCTGAAGACATCCCAAGTAACTGGCTCTTGTCTCTCCTCCATCATGGACTTCATACTGACCCACCAGTGCTCAGCCTCACCTGTGAGCATATACACCGCGAATGCCAATCTACTCTCCTCTAGGCACATCTTGGCATCAAATATCCTCTCCAAGTCCTTCAGCCATTAGTCTGCTGCGTCCGGATTGGTCTTGCCTCCAAACTTCACCGGGTGGTGTTTCAGAAAGTCCTCCAGACTCCACTCCTGGACTGTAGGTCGTGGCTCTGGGCCAAAAGTAGGGGCAGCCACCCTGTTCTCCTCTAGTTGGCGAAGAGCCTCCATATGTTGCCTGTGAGCGTCCTCAGCAGCCGTCCTAGCAGCCTCCATCTACTGCATCACCAGCTGCTGTTGTTCGAGCGCTGCCGCCTGTCGTTGCATTGATGCTTCATGCTGTTGCATCATTGCCGTACTTTACTGCGCCATAGCAGCCACCATTACTTCAATCGCTCTGGCGATCTCTGGTGCATCACCTTGAGAAGATTACGGAGTCCTACGGGATGGTGCCATGGTTCACTGGCACATAGAAAAGTCACTTGGTTAGGCTTGATAAGACAGAGATCAGCTAAGAACATTCAGAAAACAGAGAGGAAACTAAGTGGATACCCAAGTCCACAAACCTAAGGAACGACCGCTCTGATACCATAAATGTAACGTTCCAAAAACTGAATAACCTCAATTAATAAAACATCACATACATGAATAATCAAAGAGTATGGGGTGTAGGGTAAAAATGTATACAACACGTCAATAAAATCAGATTACAAGAAAAGGTCCCCACATGGCCCAACCAGAAATATACTGAACATAACACAATTAAGAATACTAGGTCTTGTTCGTACAAGAAAACATAAATAATAGGATCCGCCGGTAATGGGCCCCATAGTGGGTCCAACACCTTTCTAGAGCGTTAAGCTGCAGCATCCCTATTACCATCACCACTGCCAGGAGTTCTCACATCTGCTCACATCAACAAGGTTGATGATCATCGCAAAGGTAGAGCCCCAACATAACACACAAGCAAGCAAAAGGGTAAGCTAGCGAAGAAATCATCATATCATGCACTCAACATACCATTAACATTCAAACATACATATCAAAGTCCCACATATGAAGTACTCATCCATATCAAACCTAAGACTTGACTATCCGGATATGTACCTGAGGCACCACCACGTGGTTGTGGAATTACGTCCTAGCATTGAGGCGTCACCGTGAGGCCTTCACAAAATTATACCCTTACAAGAGGCACCACCACGTGGCCTTCGTGGAATTACGCCCTGACCTTGTGGCACCACCACGATCCCCCGTCGAATTACGTCCATTTGTCGAGGCACCACCAATGACTCCCCTTAAGAGGACCCATGGGATTACGTCCAACCGATGAGGCGCCATCAACATCTCTCATTACAAGAGACATGGAATTATGCCCTACTCGTACTTTAAACATGTTCCACCCACCAATCCAGTATTTCTCATAACAATAATATCATGTAAAAAAAATCAACAATTCATACAACCCATGCTTTTCAATTGATATCCAATCAACTAACATGCCATTTCCATTCCAAATGTAACATATTAATCAGGCCATCATCGCACAACCCATCTTGTAAGGCATATGGGATCAAATAACAAACCACACATCAGCGAAACACTCAATAACAACATCAAAACCTGCCCGCTGCCTCGCCCAAGCTAGCAGGGGTCGCTCAGGCGAGGGGGACCTTCTCGCTTAGGCGGATCCCATCTCGCCTAGGCGAGAGCGCGACAAGAGGCAAGGTGACTCTGCGAGGTCTCGCTCAGGCGAGTTCCTTCTCCCCTAGGCGAGAGCACTCCTCGCTAAAAAAAA
>Ga0214543_1001278_pt1 | contig 48073 bp, 24 predicted proteins | sample CNSS2metaG_FD_160094 | JGI IMG/M metagenome (GOLD analysis project Ga0214543, IMG submission 160094) | Root nodule microbial communities from cowpea collected in UCLA plant growth center, Los Angeles, California, USA - CNSS2 | ecosystem: Host-associated > Plants > Roots > Nodule | place: USA...
ATATGGAAGAAACAATCATCCTCCTAATATTGAATATTTGATAATATTATGTTTTCTTTATCGTAATTTTTTTCTCTTATAAAAATTAATTAATATTGAAGTTGTTAGAACACGGGTACGGGTATGGATACGAGATTATACCCGTTACCCGGTGGGGATGGGGATGAGACAAAAGTTTGATACCCGTTGGGTTTGGGTATGGGGATGGAGATGAATTTTTTTTGTGAAGATGGGTATGAGATAGCGAAACCAGTCCCCGCCCCGCCCCGTTGGCATCCCTAGTAACACACGAACAACTATAAGTTAAAATTATCAGAAGCCTTGGTTTCCCACAAGTGCTTTAATCCTCGGCCTATTTTTTTACTGCACCTAATTATTACGAACTGCACCTTCATATTCATAGGAAAAAAAATAAAAAAATTAGAATACCTTCCACACTGCACAACGTTACCACTGCTATTGTCTTTGCCACTGGAAATCTGTCGTTCACTACTAAAAAAATGATTATTACCTGCCAAATTTATTTGAAAAAAATTTAGCAAAAACTTCTTGCATATTTTCTTTGAATATTTTGGCATGAAATTCATAGAATTTTTCATATAAAATATATTTGATAAGAAATATTTAGGAATTTTATTATGAATATTTGGTAAGAAATACTTGCAAAGTTTTTTACACAAAAGTTATACTCAAAAATATTACTTACCATTTTTCTTGAAACAATTATACACAAAAAAATACTTACCATTTTTTGTGTGAAATAGTTTAATAAAGAATATCTTGTGATTTCTTTTAAAATTATATTTTGTAGAAAATATTAACAAATATTTTCTGTAAAATTATTTGCAGAAAATTAATAACGATATTTTGTAGAAAATAATTATTACTTATAACTTTTTCTATGGATCTATTTATATAAAAATATATGTAATGTTTCATAAAAATTATTTATTAAAAAAAATACATGTACATTATTATTTTTTTAGAAAATGAATTCATGTGGATTTCGTTATATAAAATTATCTTAAAGTAATAATATTTATAATAATTATTGATTTTTTAATGATTAAATTAAGTATTGTTACAATTGAATTATTTGCAAGCTATAGAAAAGATATTTTATTTTTATCATAATTATTATTTTAAAAAATATGAAAGTAATTTTATAATAAATTAAAACAATTCGTAGCAAACCTAATATTTGTTACGAATTAATGGTCGTCCATTGATTTGATACAATTATTCATATGATTGATATGATTGATACTTATATGATTCATTACTCTTTATGTAAATATTTGTATTAATTATTTGATTTGTATCCTTTATGAGTTACCATGTGGTATCTATAAATAGGACTTTTCCTATCAATAATATGACACACAGAAATTGCTCCATATTCTATCATTCTCTATTCTTCCTTCTATTGTTTGTTCTTCTCTCTTCTTTCTGTTATGCTTTATTTTATAACACATTATAAGCACGATGCTCCAACCAATTAAGGACTAGTGAAAGTTTTTTTCTCTCTAACGACAGTGCTCTGCGTGTCTCAATCTAGGCTCTTTCTAATCCTTTCTCCATTTACAATTTGCCTTATATTTTTTTTCTTGTGATAAGAATTATTTGACTTTATCAATTTTCATCTCTGTCTTATTATTTTTATTTTTATTATGACGATGATTATTACTATTATTATTATTTTATGTGCTAGTTCTAAACACGTCAAACGTTGCAAAATTTGAATTTGTGACCCTTAATATTACAAGGAAGAATTACCTATATTCGATATTAAATGTTGAAATACATTTAGATGTAATGAGTCTGGGGATACCATTAAAGAAAGAAATAAAGCATCTGAGCAACTAATTTGCTACTACGACAACAACATTGTGAAAAGAGATTTCACAAATATTATGAATTGATTTCATGTCTTTGTATGGTTGAACAAAGCAATGAAGCTTTTAATGGAAAATCATGAGATCTGTTCCATTCCAAGAAGTGAATGCAACGATAAATAGTATGAATTTATTTCATGCATTTGTATGACTGAACAAAGCAATGAGCTTTTGATAGAAAATCATGAAACATGTCTAATTGGTTCTGCTCCATTCCAGAAGTGAATGAAGCAACATTTGATTTATATTTTCATGATCGTGATATTTTATGGACATGGTTATAAAGAAAATTTCAAAGACACATTTTGTCACCAAAAGTGGCACAATAATGTAAAAAATGGAAAAGAAAAATGTGAAAATATTGGCAAATAAGATGAAAGTATATATTATCATTACGATGGTAAAGGCCATTTGAGTTGTACTTGTCGTACATCAAAGTATCTTACAAATAATGAGAAGAACATAGAAACACACTTTGCTTATGAAGATGGTGTTTCTAATTATGGCCATATGGATGTTACTCATCTTGATATTATTATTTTCTTTGCTAAACCAAATGGAAGCATTGATCATCACATTGGTTATGAGAGTGTTAAAAAAATCTCATATTGATATTTGCGTTTGTATGAAGAACGAATGTTGACACTAGTACTAATGATGAGAATATGTGTCTTATTGATAGTGCAACAACTTATACAATTCTTAAGAGTAATAAATTTTTCTCTTGTTTGATAATGCAAGACATCAATGATAATATTATTTATAATACTACAAATATATTTGAAGGCTCTGAAAGAGCTATTATATTTCTACCAAGAAGTTGAATAGAAACTTATTAAGTTTCAAGGATATTTCTCTAAATGAATATCATATTGAGACAAACAATGAAAAAGATATGAAATATCTTTATATCTCTATGATTGAGTTGAAAAAAAATGTATTGGAGAAATTATCAACATTTACTTATGGTTTGTACTACACATATATTAGTACAATTGAAATGAATGTCATGGTAAACAAGAAGTTTACGAATCAAAATGAATGTCTTGTTTGGCATGATCAGTTGGATGATTTGTACTACGCATATATTAGTACAATTAAAATGCATGTCATGGTAAACCAAAAGTTTACGAATCAAAAAGAATTTCTTGTTTGGTATGATCAGTTGGGTCATCTTAGATCTATTATGATGCGGAAAAAAAGGTTTGAAAAACTAATGTGGACACCCACTTAAGAGTTAAGAAACTTCTTCAGACCATTGAGTTATTATGTACTATACGTTCACAGAAGTTGATAATAAAACCATCACCAGAAAAATTAGAAATGAGTCAATCTCATTTTCAGAACGAATACAAGGTGATATTTGTGGTCCAATACACCCACCATGTACATCAACTACATGGTCACATATTTGGTTATTATCAACTCGCAATCAAGTATTTGTAAAGTTATTAGTACAATTAAAAGCTCACTTCCCAGATTATCCGATTAAGAAAAACTGTTTTGATAATACTGGTGAAATTAAATCTCATGCCTTTCATGAGTATTGTATATCAATTGGAATTGAAATTGAGCGTCTAGTAGCACATGTTCATACTCAAAATAGGCTTGTAGAATCATTACTAAAACGTCTAAAATTGGTTTCAAGACCATTACTTTTGAGAGCTAATATTCCAATGGCTACTTGGGGATATGCAATTTTGCATGTTGCATTATTGATTCACATCAAACCATTAAGTTATGACAAATACTCTATTATGCAGTTGGCTTTTGGCTAATGACCTAATATTCTCATATAAGAATTTTTGGGTGTGGTGTATATGTTTTTCCCACCAAAAAGGACTATAATGGTTCCTCAAAGACAATTGAGAATATATGTTTGATATGTTTCTCCCTCAATAATGAAATATCTTGAACTACCAACATGAAACTTATTTATAGTTCAACTTTTCGACTGTCACTTTAATGAATAAGTTTCTCTAACATTAGGGGGGGAAAGAAAACAATTGGAAAAAGGTATTTGTTGGAATGAATTATCATTATCTCATCTTGATCCTCGTACAAAAGAACGTGAACTACAAGTTCAAAGGATAATTGATATTGATTCATAACACACCTGAAGCGTGGTAGGCCTGTTAGTTCCAAAGACACGCTTGAAGCGTAGTAAGCCTATTGGTTCCAAAGATAAAAACTCATGAATGTGAAAATGAGCTAAAAGTTAAGATGACCTAAACGAAAAGGTGGAAATCCCAAAAAGATTCATTTAACATACTTAATGATTTGGTTCCAGAAGAACCTCAGGTACCTGAAATTGTTCAAAATGATGAGATCTCGATAAATTATGTCATGAATCAAATAATATGGAACCAAAATGAAGTCAACATTGATGAAACTTTTACATATAATATAATGATGAATGTTATGAATGACAATGAGGATCAATAACCAATGATCATTGAAGATTGTCGACAAAAAAATGATTGGCCAAAATGAAAATATGCAAAGAAGCATAATTAGATTTGCTTGCTAAACGAAAGGTTTTTGGACCTATAGTTCGCACACGTGAAGGTGCAAAACCTATTGGGTACATATGGATTTTTACGCAAAAATCAAATAAGGAATGATGACATTGTTAGATACAAAGCACAATTGGTTGCTCAAGGTTTTTAACAAAACCTGATATTGATTTTCGAAAAGACATATTCAATGGTATTGGATGCAACAATATTGCAATATTTTATTATCCTAGTTACACAATAAGATTTGCATTTACATCTAATGGATGATGTTACAGCCTATTTGTACGGTTCTCTTGAGAATCATATTTATATGAAAATCCCTAAAGGATTTTATTTACCCAACAAGGAAAATTCTGAAGAGGATATTCAATAAAATTGAGCAAGACCTTTTATTGATTAAAACAATCAGGACGTGTGTGGTATAACCGTCTTATTGAGTACTTGTTAAAAGAAGGATTTAGAAATGATCCTTTTTGTCCTTGTATTTATATGAAAATATAGAAAATCAATTTGCCATAATTATTGTTTATGTAAATGACATAAACATCGTTGGAACTCCTGATGCGCTCGCAAGGGAATTGATTACTCAAAGAAAGAATTTAAGATGAATGATCTTTGAAGGGCAAAGTCTTATTTGAAATTAGAAATTGAGTATTTAAATAAAGGTGTTTTTATACATCAAGAGCCTTATATGATTAAGCTACTTAAAATGTTCTAAATGGACAAGACACGTCCATTATGCACTCCAATAGTTGTGAGGTCGTTAGATATTGATAAATGCTCTTCTTAGACCTCAATAAAATGATGAAGATCTTCTTGGTCCAGAAGCACCATATCTTAGTGTCATAGAAACACTAATGTATCTTGCTAATTATACTCGACTTGATATTGCATTTGCTGTAAATTTGTTAAGCAAGATATAATTCTTCAACTACAAGAAGAAAATGATTTTGAGTAAAACATATGTTTCATTACCTTAAGGGTACTACGAATATGAGATTATTTCATCCAAATTATTCAGAATCAGACCTATTGAGTTATGTATATGCTTGTTATTTTACATATTCTCACAATGGTTGATCACAAACAAGATGTTTGTTCACGTATGGTAGCACAATGGTTTCATGATGGTATATGAAACAAACTATAGTAACAATATTGTCTAATCATACAAAATTATAAGGAAAGTTGTGAATATGTTTGGTTAAGGTCTATTATTCAACATGTGCAAGAAACTTGTGGCTATCCCCAACAAAGATGACCATATATGAAGACAATAATGTATTGAAAGGATGATATAGATATCCAAAAGATTTATTCATGTGAAAATTTGACAGGTTTATTTATAATGTCTTTGTCAAGAAGAACTTTTGAGTAATTGGTCAACAAGATTGGACTTCGTCATCTTAATGATGTAAGTTTACATGAGGGGGAGAAATAAAAGATGTAAAGAACATTATTATATACAATGATGTACTTTTTTTCCTTCACTAAGTTTTTATCCCAAAGGGTTTTTCCTAGTAAGGTTTTAATGAGGCACATTCTCTTATCAATGAACACCCAAGGGGGAGTGTTACGAATTAATGGTCATCCATTGATTTGATACAATTACTCATATGATTGATATGATTGATACTCATATGATTCATTACTCTTTATTTAAATATTTGTATTAATTATTTGATTAGTATCATTTATGGGTTACCATGTTGTATCTATAAATAGGACTCTTCCTATCAATAATATGACACACAAAAATTGCTCTATATTCTATCATTCTCTATTCTTCCTTCTATTGTCTATTCTTCTCTTTTCTCTCTATTATGCTTTATTTTATAACAATATTCTCTTTTTCAAATTATAGGACATTGTAACGTTGTCCCTTTTTCTTCTCCAATTACTTCACATGATCACAACACTATTTTCCACTCCTTTTTGCAATGATTTTCGGCCTTCATACGCATTCTTCTTCCTCTTTTGCTCTTGGCAACATCTATCTTCTATGTTTACACTGCTGGACACAGGTTTGAATTTTGATCTCAGTAGTTCACTCTTTTTTAAGTGTCTTATTTTCACTCTTATTTAGCTCTCGTGCTCTGATATGTTCTCTCGATGATTCACATTATTGTTGCAATTTTCACATGTTGTCAAAATGGTTCTAAAATTTGATTGTTAATTACTATTTTCTTTTTTACAAGTTCTAGTGTTCTGGCATTTTAGAGGTTCTACAATTTTCATAGGTAGGTTTTCTCACTTTTTCTTTGATTTTTGTATTTTCATTTTCAGTTCTGGTTTAATTGTATCTCATTTTTTTCTAACTCTCTCGCAGACATATTCTAATCCTTTGCACAAAAACCCTTGTGTTATATTTTATAGGTTAACTTTTTTGTTATCCCTAACAATGTAGAATGTAGAAGTTAGTGAGAAGGGAGGGGGAGCGATGTTTCCAAGGACAGAAAAAATGGTGGTGGTGTGGTGGTGAGAGTTGGAAGAGAAGGTGGCTAAGTGGATAGTAGGAAACTCTTGCAAATTAAAGGTTCAATACAAAATTTCTAAAATCTTGCAAAAACACTTTGTGTTGAGGATCATTATAAGATTTTTAGAATGGATAACGGGTGATCTTGCCTGTATGAATAATTTTAAAAATGGATAATTTTTCTAATCTGGTGCATCGAGCTTGATAAAATTAAAGAGTGTGAAGGATGTAACTAATAAAGTGTAGTCCAGTTTTAGTATTGCTTTCTCTTTTAAAATTTGGTTATTGTATCATGTTGACATATCACTACATGTGCCTAATATAACTTGTGTCATTGTGAATTTGTTGAATAATAAACAGAAATACGATAGCATAAGTTTACAACTATATTCTAGAAGTGGGAGTGTAGATCATGGATTGAAGAAATAAGAATTTATAGTATCTAAGAAAAAAACATTAAGATATGGATACCATCAAACTGGAACCAGCATCCTGATTGTGAATTGGCTACCAATGACTGATTGCATATTGATATCTTTGCTAATTAGATATTTATTGATAAAGAAAACAACATTAGTTGATAATGTTTGCACAAGTACTTTATGTTAAAGAATATATGTTGTATGGGTTTCTAACCAAATATTTTGAAGCATTTCTGCCTGCCAAAAAATATTGGATACAACAATTGAATCATTAACCAGTTGTTGTGCCTAGCTCAAAACCTTTTTGATCTACTAGAATATCAGGTGCTTTAAACTTTTCTTAATGTTTGATGTTTATGTTTATAGTTAGGAATCTTTATTTGCATTCAAAAGTCAATCCTTATCCTCACACTTATCATATAGTTTCAAGTTACCTTTTAATTTGCTTTAAAACTTTTCTGGTTTGCCGAGACTAAAGTAAGAGGAAATTTTGACCAATGAGGATTTCCAAGTAGTGACATAATCCAAGTTTGGTCACTCATTTAATTCATAAACATATTTCTATGGAGAATGCTAGTCATGGAGAATGCTAGTCATGGTGAACAATCCATTCACCAAATTCCATCTGATTGGGATATATGGATTGATGCTGTTGGGAAAAAAAGGGGAAAGGTATTTGGTCTTGGATCTGTGGGTAGAATGTTTGTTTCATCCTCAAGTCAAGAGTCACATTTTGTGGAAGTTGATGCTTTAAGAAGTCAAATTCAAGCTTTAAATGAATCATTACAAAGACAAGAACAAGAAAAGGTAGAAATGAAAAGAGTTACAAAAACAAAGAAAAGATAAAATATAAATGAGAAAAGAGTTGACTAAGACAAAAAAATCAAGTAATAGCTTTTAATGCAACATTTAGGGTATGTGGTATCCTCTTCTCATCCACCTTCATCGTCTCCACATAGTACTGAAAATGAGGATGACAATATGGAAGATGGTAATGTTTAATATTTTATTCTTTACTTATTATATTACTTTGATTTTGTTACTTATTGTATTACTTATTATATTTCATTTGAATTTACAGAGAGTGGAAGTTTTTTTATTATAGGTACAACTTTGATGCTATATATGTTTCTAAGGATTTTGGGATTGGTTGAATATTTTAGTAGTATGTTTTTAATGGTTTCCTCTGTTTGGTCTTTTTATTGTGTCAACTTGCATCTGATGAAGATTTTGGTCCTGGTCAACCTATTGTTCTCAAATTACTAGGATCAAAACGGTCAATCAAAGCTCTTAAAGGTTAGCTTTCTATATATGGTAAATATGGCATCAGATTTTTGATAACCTTGGTATATAAGCTTGGTATCTATTTGTCATTAGTTGTATATCATAACTTTAATGTATTTCTTTTTTACTCTATATTATAACGATAAAGTTTTAATCTCTCTCATAAAGAAGTAAAAGGGGGTTTGTTCTAATTAATTTAATATTATTGTTGATAGTAGTTATTGAGTGGGTTATACTAAAATGAAAATTGAGAAGTAAGGGGAAGAAAGAATAACAATGTCCATATGCAATAAAGAGTTGGGGTAGTTAATTTGAGTTTTTGATTTGTTGGAAAACAATTATTAGTAGGTTGTTCTCAGAATAAGACTATCAAGTCGTGATGTTTGATCACTCGGGTTCTTATACTAACACTAATGCAGATTATAGAGTTTTGGAAGACAGAGTTCGAATAACTAACAAACTCTTGATTTATTTATTTTGTTTGTGATATTTGCGTTGCACAAATTTTGGTAGATGTGGATTCGTCGATCAAGTTAGTTTATTCTTATTTTTGGTTTGCCTACCAAGTATTAGTGCTTGAAATAATGGGGTTGGGTTCTTGAGTTTTGAAGTGTTGAGGGATAGGTAATAAAGGGGATCCTAAGTAGGAAGGAAGCAATTAGTGATAATAATAAATAGTGCAGGTTTTCTAGTACCATTTAGCTAATCACTTAGTTTTTCTATATAATAAATTGTGAATGTATAGTTAATCAACGCAAATTTTGTTGTAAATTTTTAGTTGGTTTTTCTACATAATAAATTGTGAATATATATAGTTAATCAATGCAAATTTTGTTGAAAATTTTTAGTTGAACATATATGCTGAATTTGACTCGAATATTTAACATCCAAAGAGACTATGAAGAAGGAGCTTTTGATATGGAGTAATCTGATTCCGCTATGTTTCAAATGGAACTTTTGGTAGAAGTAGTCTAGGACCATTTGGTATTCTGACTTAGATGTCCAACATTTTGAGCTAACACCAATTTATTTCCATCTTTCTAGTACTCTTTTTAGTACTACCACTAGTTTAACATCTTCCTTGTGTGATGTCATTTTGGAAATGATTGTGATTTGATTGATATATTTTGAAGAATATTTTAAAGATTTGAAATGGTTTATGTAAATATTTATGAACTTTGATGTGTTGATGAATGATGTTATTCAGTATATTTATTGTGTAGAAAAAAAAAAATATATATATATATATATATATATGCATAAACTGTTTTGTTTTTCTAATTAATTAGGATACAAAAAAAATTATTTTATATTTGTGTAATTTAAATACTAACTTCATAATTTTTTTTCAGTATTAATAATAGTAAAATAAATAAATTCATTACAAGTTATTTTGACATTTAAAAATTATATAAAAATATAAATTATATACTTTTTGAAATTTATTAAAGAAATTTATTTGCGAAATTTCTTGCAAAATTATTAGTAGAAAATATATACTTACAAATTCATTTTTCCAAGAAAAGTTACTAGTGAATTTTTTTCGCAAGAAATTACTGGCAGATTTTAAAAAACGTAAGAAAATTATTTGGAAAATTTAAATTTGCAGGAAAAAGTACCTGTTGTATTTTCAGTTGATTTATTCGCAACAAAAAAATATTGCCAATTTTTTTCTTTAAAAAAATTTATTGCGAATATTTTCATAAAAAGTTTTGCAAGAACTTTCCTGCTAATTTTTAAATTCCAGGGTAACTAATTACCTACGAAGGTATTACTTACTGATCAAAATTCATAGGAAAAATTGCAGAAAAGACTTTTCCTAAAAGTTTGCAAGAAAAATCTCTATGAAATATGGAAAATTCTAGTAGTGGTTATTGTCGTCACATAGTTAGTACCTCCACCTCCATTCTCTATTACAATCTTTGAGATATAGAACAAAGAGAGAGCTCGTTTCAAAAAAAAAAAAAAAAGCTATCATTTATATTATGGAAAACTTGTTATGAAAATTCTATTGTAGAACACTCATTCCAGTACACATTTTTTATGTATTTCAAAAAGTTTGTTCTTGGGATCCACTATAGAAGGTATCATGTATATTCTAGAAAGGTTGTTACAAAAAGGTTGTTACAAAAATTTTGTTATGAACAATTTGTTCTAGAATGGATTTTGCATGTTCAGAAGAACACAAATGATTTGTTTAAAATCACTTTTTTTAAAAAGTTATACATGTTTTGATAGAATCCTCAAGTTAGGTTGTGTCAAAGCCCGAAGGTGAGGCTATGAGGTGAGGGTGGCGCAGGAGATGATTCCAGCACTTCGAGTGATTCAAGTGAGTGCCATGAAGAAGAAAAAAAAATTATGTTTGATGGTTGATACAAAATCCTCTACCAGTAGTGTAAGTAGTCTCGAATCCATTGATGAAAGCTATGAAAGAAAATTTCACCAACAACTTGATATATATAATGAATTGCATGAAGAAGCTAGAAAATTGTAATACTCTAATAATAGACATAAAGGTGAAAATAAGTGGCTTGAGAACATATTAAAATGAAATGGAAGCAGAAAATGAAGTGTTGAAACTGATCTAGAGAGGATGGAAAAGAATCAAAATTGCAATTGGAAGAAAACTATAATTAATTGTGAAAATTGACCTAAACACTTATAAATAATCAAATATCTAATGAGTACACTTACTAGATTTACTCTAGGAAGAAACAATTTGGATGCAATCCTAGGTTCTCAACAAAGTGTGTTAAAAAAATTAAGAAAAATTAAAAAAAAAATCAAAAAAATCATGTGCTGACACGTGATACATAATTAACACCATTAGAATACTACTAGCAGAAAGGACCTAATTGCAACAAATTTTCCAAAAGAGGAACCCAATTAAATCAAATAAAAAGGAGGGGACCTACTTGAGATTTCGTTACAAAAATAAAAAATGGGGACCTTTGGAATGATTTAACCTTTTGTATACTGTTATATGTTGCAATTCACTATAAATGTGATTTTGTTTGAAGCAAGTGTGTGGTATATAGCCTTGATTGTGTTATTTCCTTGTCTTGGAGTTAAGATTTTCTAAGTGTTTTTGTAAATCTTGTAAACCTTTGAGATATAGTGAAAGAGACTCTTTAGATGTGGTTTGCTAGGAAAAACTAGATATAGATTCCAAGGAATCGAATCAGTATAAATTTTGTGTGTGTATGTGTTCTATCTTTCCTTCATTATACTTGCTCTTTCTTTCATATTAAAGTCTATTTCTTGATGAGTGATTAAATTTTTATATTGTCCATCATCCATCTACCTCATTAATACATTAATCAAGTTTTTCCTCTTCTTGGTTTGTGAAAGATTGACCAAATTGTTCTAACACCAACATCAATATAAATATATTATTAATCTAATAAGCATATAACTCTTTTTAAAATTATAATTTAAAAGTACACAAATTTCAAATAAAAAACTATAGTTTAACATATAATTTTTTTGTACTTTTTTCCTTCTTTATGAAAAAATAAAACTAAAATAAAAAAAAACTACAAATATTACTATATTATTTTTCTAATCTTAAAATATAATATTTCTTTCTAAGAATTTTTTTTTAATTTAAACAAAAAACAAAACAAAAAATTCCAGCTCAGAATTTGGTTTCCAGAAATCCGAATTGTGACTGGTTTTGTGATGCAGGCTCATAAAGTTCACGTTTGCATCTCGGGTTCCAAGAAATCGAATTCCCACTTTATAAAAAACCTGTGTTATCCTTGTAATTATAATCTACAGTGTGTCATTTCAGTAAATTTAATGTGGAACAGAGTGCTGAAAAAAAATATGCATGTTCCATGAAAAGAATCTACCCAAGATGTTATGGGTAGAAGTAGCTCATACGATTGTTTTCTTGCAAAATGGACTCCTAAAAAGAACAGTTAAGGATCATACACCACATAAGGCTTGGTATGATTATAAACCATCTCTCAATTTTCTCAAAATATTTGGATGTTTATGTTTCACTCATGTTCCACAGAACAAGTATGACAAGCTTGATAAAAGAGCACCATCGTGCTTTTCTATAGGCTATAGCATTATCAACAAATCTTATAAAATATTTCAGCTACAAACTAGAAGCATGGTTGTTGTCATAAATGTCCACTTCATAAAAGATGGAGGGTGGGAACTAGGATGAGGCAAAGAAGAATGTGAAAATAAGGAAAAACAAAGGAGAGTTGAATTGTACTTTTAATTTCTTTCAAAACTTTTTGCAAATATTGTATGATAATGGATATCTCAGATGATAGTTGGGTATCACAACTGGTTAATTAATGAAATTAATGTCTAATCTAATGTAACGTAACGTTAGCACTTGATTGATTCACTTGTTTAAAAATGTTTTGAACACAAATCATCACTATCGTTCTTGTCTAAGTGTTAAATATTTTGTACAATTTCATATTCAATTATTTTATAGTTATTAGATGGTTATGTTTGTAATTGTTGTCTATTTCAGTTTTTAGATGTATGTTTGTAATTGTTAAATATTTTGTACAATTTCAAATTCAATTATTCTACGGTTATTAGATGGTTATGTTTGTAATTGTTGTCTATTTCCGATTTTAGATTTAGCTCTGCATTTGAGTTGTGTGAATCTAGTGGAATTTAATTTTTCAGAAGGAAGCAGATTTAGTAACTTTTTAAATGAAAAAGTCACCTAACTTTAGTCTTTAGTTCATTCTCATATAATTTATTCTACACTTTCTTTTAGAAAATTAAAGTGGATTATTCATGACACGAGAATGAACTAAAGTTACGTGATTTCTCCTTTCAAGAAGTTACTTTCTGTCTCTTAACAAGACACATTTATATGTATTTACAAGTGTTGAATAAACGAGATTTTCATTAATTTTCATAAGTTTATGTTCACTTCTATCCTCAAAATCTAATATGGTATAATAGCAGGTTACTAACTCGTGATGACCAATCCTATTTCCCACCCATCCCCTAATTATTTTTTTCAAATTCCCTATCTGAAAAACTATATGACTTTAATTATCTTTATTGGAAGTATCATATTGAACCTGTTATTAAATTCTATAAACTTCACTGCTTTGTCGTCAATCCAGGCTATAAAGAGTGGGAAGTTCAAGATCAATTCTTACTTTCTTAGCTTCCATCCACATTATCCAAGAATATTTTATCTCAGGTCCTTAGTGTTCTTTGCTTTTGTCTAGTTATTATGGAAAGCAAATTCTAATAATTCCGTAAAACTTATTTCAAAAAATTTTCAGGATAAGCAATCCAAGTGTTAATTCTACAAAAGATAAAATTATCATTTTAAAAATTATTAGATACAATTTGAAATAATAGGATGCAGGAAGTAAAAAGCTTAATGCCAATCAAGTTTTTTTTCTAACTAAGCATACTCAATTACATGGATCAAACAATGACATAATATGCTTATACAAATCATTTATGCATATAATCGATCGATTTTAAGTTAATTCTTGATGGTTTCAATTATATTTTAGACTATCCTCTATGTAAAATCTACTTAAAGGGCTGCTCCACGCACCCATTATACAATTGAAGAATTTAAAATCTCTTCCAAATTATTGAAACTTGCCATTTCCTGTGCATTATTTATCTAGTTTATGCAAGCAAGAGTAAAATGAAGAATAAGAATAATATTATTTTTTAATATGTAGAATGCATTTTGTATTTTGTTTATTCTTTACGGACACTTATAAGGATCTCCCTAGTAAAATTCCCCTTTTCTTCTCTTTCTTTTGTAAAAGACCTTTTTCAAGTGTTGTAAATTCGAAGTCTCGAACCAAAATCAAATAAAGAAAAAAGACATGCATAATCATAGAACTAAATAGAGCATCTTAATTCGAATGAAACTGTTTTACTTCAGAATCCATACAAAATTATAACAGCGAAAATGAAATATAATAAAATAGAAGTATGTACTGATTTCTAAAGCAAAAACTTGCAAAGGCTACTTTTTCAATACTTCCAAACACTATGAATACTTGATTTTAAAATTCATAGAAATTTCAGCTATAGAATAATTTCAAACAGCCCCAGTTAATAAGATCTAATTGGCTAAAGAGCTTCCTCCATCATAAAGCTTTAAATAGTATAGCCATGGCACATTAATATAGAAGAATGTCCCATAACTTGAACATTTGAAAAATTCTGAACACAATTAAACTAGAAGCAATAACGAATATTTGATCCAGAATAACTTGTTAATCTTTCAGTACCATCTCGCCAATAGAATATTCAAAAACTTTCTAGACAAGAAATAACTAGTTATTACAAATACAATTCCTAGATCTTAGAGAGAGGGCATGATGGCAGAGTAAGGAGAAAGCACAATTCTGTAAAGGTTTACTGAAACACAGACGGAGATTAAAGGTAAGAATTCTCATTCCAATGGTTTTCATTTAAACAAAGGTTACCATATATGACAACTGAACCACTTGCATTGCATAGTTCCCAAACTCCACTCTAAAGGTTTGAATCGGAGATCCATATCAACAAGAGTATGACTAAAATAGAATATATAAGTGAATTCAAACCCCACTTCAAAACTTTTATTTGGAGGTTAAGTTTAAAGTTCACTTTTCATTTTGGTATACTAATCTATTCTAATGAGATTTATTGGACTTATCATATTACCCATTGTCTAACTAACCACTCTCAATTGAAAAGTTGCGTTAAAGATCCCACATCTCAGATATGACCAAAGTAGAGTTTATTCTAGTTGCTTGGTAGCAGGCCTATTTTTGCACCCTCAACTTTCTAATCCCAAGTTTGAGATGTTCAATCCTCAGCATGAAGAATGTGTTAGAAATCTCACATCCTCTAGAGATATGACTAAAATAGAGTATATAAGTGAGTGTAAACTTTACATGTTTTGTGAGATTGAGTTAATGATAAAATCTATTTTCTAATAGTCTGGTTCTCTACCCACTCTAGTTCTTCAACTATTTAGATACAATCACCCATTGTTTACAACTTCATCTGCCCAACAACCAACCTAACAACTCCTTCCCAATCAAATATAACTATTCCAATTTCCAACTGTTTTACCTTACTTTCCTGTTCTTTGGGGTGTACACTGTCCCCACTTTCTTTTCATTCTTCCAGGTTCTACAACTACTCAGATGTAAAGTACTAAAATTATAATGGTTTAAGAACTGGATTGAATGCCTACCAAAGGATCTATCAGTTGACCTTTTAGATTGGAAAAAGAATTAACATTACCAAGATGAAAAAATAACATATATCGGCTTATAGCTAAGTTTTTAAAAGTAATTCCAAAAAAACAAGGGATCCATAACCCCATTTGAATAAAAATGGCTTCTACCATAACCTTAAAATTGCATTGATAAATAGTTGGGTTTTGCAGGAAATCCACTATGCTACAGCACCATGGCCTCCATTTAGCAACAATTAATATGAAATGCATATAGCCTAACTAATCTACTTGAGTAGTATTAAAATATGTATTAAATATAGGTAGGAAATAGTTGTATTGGAAAACTGCTATATGAGTTTGTACCTATCTTTATACCTAGGATAGGACTCTAGTTTGATCTTTGTTCTTCCCTGTACTCATTGTATCAGAAATCCATCAATATAAATATGAGAACATATGAAAGGAGTGATGAAGCTCTCTCAAATTCATTATCTATTCCTTTGTATTTTTCTCATGTAGTAGCATTTTAATTTTTAACCCATCATTGGGTTTTCTTACTAAGTGCATTAGTCAAAACAAACACGGCTTTAGTTTAAAATTATTTCAGAGGTAACCACATCTGAAAAGCTACCGCTATCTGTCAAGTGAACAACACCAAACTTAATGAGCCCAAAGGTATTGGCATTTGGCACAAGATTAAGGAAACCCCATTTTAAAGCATTGTCATAGTAAGCAATTGATTTCAACAAACATGAATCCATCTTCTGCAATAACTTAATAACATACAAAAGACACTAAGAAAAGGGATTAATTTAGCAGAATTAAAGTGAGAAAACAAATACAAACGAACCCACACGGGGCAAAAATCTTACTGTTAAACTGGAGGTAAGAGTGGAGTTGCGAACTTCAGGGCAAGAGAAACCCGGTTGAGAAGACAACATTTATCAGTGTTATTTTCTCTTACAAAGACAGACCGTTTGTTCTCATAGCTGCAAGGATAATCTAGGAGTAGCTTCGGTTGTAATTATTGCATTGATACAAGTACCTTATTAATGTGTATTAGAAACTAAGTCGGACTAGGACATAATGAGAATGTGTTCCAAGCTGGCCAGGCCAATCATCAGATATCTATCAAATAAACTTACAATTATGGGGATTACATAAATACAGTCATGTGTAATCATCATATCCATGACAAAAACAGAGAAAGCATGATTGATAACAGTCTGAATTTGAAGCATTAAGAGCAGGAAAAGAACAAACTGAAATTTGAAGCATAAAATGATTCGGTTTAAAAGATTAAAAGTGAAAGAACCAAATTGAATAACCTTTTATCTATCAAGTACTTAAATAATAGATTTTACATGACAGCCACTAAAGTAAATAAAACCCTACGTACGAGGATACCAAAGAGCTTGCCATTCAAGGAGACAGCGTAGTAAAGAATCATGAATTAGCAGTTACAAAAAATGAGAGCATAATTTATACCAAATACCTGTAAACAAACATACACTTGAAAGGAAATATGAAATCGTCCTACGTGAAAGTAATTTCAGCTTTCCTCCCTTGATTTATTAACTTCATTAGTTTTTATATTGGTCTCTGAATTGTCTTGCATCTCAAGCAATTTCTGTTGCTCCTCTTCCTTTTCCTGTTCACTCGCCTGTTTTGCAGCCTTCGGCTTGCTTGCTGATTGCTGATACATAATCCCACCCAGCATACAAATCAGAAGACCCACTGTACCCACCCATGTGGAATGCTTGTCCCATATTACCAAATTAATAACAACTGTCAACAACTTGTTCACTATACCAAGGACAGTAAAACCTGTGGCAGAAATCGCCCTGCGGCAAGAAAATCCAAAGAAAGAGATTGACAGACCAAACAGACACGACAATCCCACTGGCAAAATGACTTGGAATGTGTGCCAATCAGACTCATCTTGGATCTCATGCTTAATCTTCTTTAGCTCACCCATAATCAGCAGCTCCAGGGGAAAAAGCAGAAGAGCCTCAAGATTATTGTACAGCACAAGACCCCACGTGTTCAAGCCAATGGTCATAACCACATGCTTTATGTAAACAAAATCTATGGTCATGCTAACCAAGTAGGCCAATGCCCAGGTGTAAGCCATGAAAGTAAACTGATAATCTGTGACCACATAGAGCACACTGCCGGCAAAGATGGTGCCCAGGGAGGCCCACGTCTTCCCCGACGGCCACGGCTGGTGCAGGAACAGCGTCTCCCCTACCGCAACAAACAAAGGCACAACCGATCGGAACACTATGAATGTGTCAACATTGGCATGGAGGAGCAACTCACTATTGGTGAAAAGCGACAAGTAAAATATTATTGCCGCCGGCAAAAAGCGCCACATTGTCATAAGCTCAAGGGGGTCATGCTCCAGGAGCTTCATCCGGCCGCAGAGGAAAACCCCGGCGGCGCTGGTGAAGTACTGCAGGGCGGTTAGGGCACCCGGGTAAGGGAATTTCATCACTGCCCATTTGTTGATTATGGAAAGCAAAGAAGCAGATAAGCAATACCCAGCAGCAACACCATACACTGAAATTTGATGCACCAATGCAGTGTACCAATTTCCCTCACCATCACTCGAATCCACATTCGCATTCGCATTCACATTCACATTCACATTCAAATCCACACCCTTTTGAACAGTGGGATTATCACTAGGGTTTTCCACGTCAGTTGCTTTAGACATCGGAACAGACTCCAAAATCACGCGTTGTTAATGTTTACATTCAACACAAATTTATGCCTGAAAATGTAGATCTGTTCTAAGTGTGACGCATAGTATATTGCGAATAGTGAGTGGAATCAAAGGGCACGATTTGATTCATTGCAAATTGCAGCGAAGGATCGAAGAAAGTGAGAAAGGGGCTTACCAGAATGGAATCACGCACACCACAAAACCCCTCTTTTCTACTTCTTCTTCTTCTTCACTTGATTCATTCCTGGATTTGTTCCTCTAAAATTATTATTAATTAATAAACAAAAAAAGTACGCGTGCCGTTACATCTACAGGGTTATTAAATTTTTCACAACTTGTAGCTTTTATTATTTATATATATCAGAAGAAGATAATAGATTTCTTACACTCTTGTATTAAAATCACATGTCACTAACATATTTTAAGGCTTAAGTAACTCTTTCTCCCTTTTGCAAATGCTTTTAATAACATTTTTTAATAATGAATAAAATTTTGATTCATTCATAAATGTTACTTTACTGATGTATGATATCTAGGTAGCCTTTTATTTTTATGTTCCAATGTTGAGTGAAAGTTTTATTTATGATTTAATTTCTAACATTTGTTAATATTAGTTTAGTGACATGTCTATGATTAGATTGGAATGATATTCATTTTTTTTTTTTGTTTTCCTCCATAATAATTTTGATATCTAATAAAAAAAATTTCACTTTATGCTCCTACGTTACATATTTTTCTAATTTATTCTCTTTGAATTTCGATACTTAAATAAAAGGAACAAAAAAAAATTAACTAAAGAAAAATAATATTATTTTCATTATATTGATCGACTGATATTCTTTCTCTAAATAAAATAAAATTTAAGACTTACTTGCATAACACTCACTCGTTAACATGTTACCAATGCACAATAAAGAATTAACAAAATTCAAAGTCCGAAACGGTAATATCCCATTTAATCAATAATCCAGATTAAAGGAAATGTCACATGGATAACATAGTAGCGCAGTCTTGGAGCATAAACATTACTCCTTACAAAATTCAAGACACACAACGATGCCAAAGCAAAACAAGATATAAAGTTCAACAGTAAATCAATTGAAATTTAAAGGACAAGCCAATACATGGGCCATAGCCCTATAACAAAGCCCAACGCAGTATCATCCAGCCTAGGTGGGCTACGCAGCGGAACCATCACCTCTCTGTTGACCATGGGTGTTCCTCACATATGCTCAAATCAATAAATTGATGATCATCGCAAAAGAGAAAACCACACATATAGGACATACAGCAAACAACAGAAGGGTAAGCTAAAGCCGAAAAAAATAGTTTTATCATGCAATCATATACACTATCACAATCAATTACACATACGTCACTCAAACATGTTATGACCTTCCAAACAATACACTACGACTCGACACGACTCATCCGGATACGTATAATTTAATCGGATTCAGCGAATGCTTGCACTTGTGATGGATTTCTCTGCTCACCCCCGAGCTGCTCATCCTTGAGCTTACAATGTCTCAATCCCCCACACATAGGGATGTCAACGGGGCGGGTAGGGTACGGGTAGTAGCTCCCTCGTACCCTACCCGCTGGATAAATATTCGTCCCGTATCCATACCCATATCCATCGGGTATCCGTTATGCGGGTACCCGTCTATTTTTTTCATATCCGCGGGTATCCACGGGTATCCGCGGGTATTTACAAAAATATTTTAAAAAATAAATATTTAACCATAATTAGTGTTTAGATCAACAAGTCCCCTTTCTCCGGTTGATTCTTGAAAAACAAAAAAAAATAAAAAATCACTACCAATTTATATTGTAGTTTATTTTTGAATAAAATATTAAAGAAATTACTAACTTCATCCATGTCCACCTCTTGTAACATTGTATAAAGTTTCATGTTGTCCAATTTTAATCTAGAAGAGCCTTAAAACATAAGATGTTCAGCAAAAATTTCTAACAATCACTTAATTAAAATATCTAAGTAAAAGTGTTAATTTCATTACCTTCCATGTTGGTCCATAACCAGTCTTAGAGACACATCAATGCCTCCCCAGTTTATGGAAGTAATTTACTCATTTGTGGGGTAAGAATCTGACCACCATTATCGAATGAAGACTCATAATGTTCTTTACTAATATATATATAAGGTAAAGTTTAGCGGGTACGGGTATCCACGGGTACGGATACTATGATACCCGTACCCGCCCCGTTAACATGCGGGTATCAAAAATACCCATATCCGCGGGTAGCGGGTATCCATTTTTAATATCCATTTCCTACCCGTTGCGGGTTTTATCCGCGAATACCCACGGGTACGAATTTTTTTGACATCTCTAGGTCCAAGTACCTATTATATTTGCACTGTAAATTTACTTTAAACACCTTAATTTCTTGAAAGTCCCAACTTCATAAACATGACCGAAAGAAACAAATTGACAAATGTGTAAAAAAAAAAAAAACTTAAACTACATTTAAAAATTGGGATGTAGATAGAAATTAAGATACTATAAATGTGTGGCATTTATAAGGAATCTTATGCCCCCAACATCAAAGTGTAATGGAATTTTTTATTATATATGGGGACATCTATTAACATATGTATATTATATAGTTTTCGAATTTATCTTCATGGAAATCTAGGATGTCCAAGATTAACCTTTCAAATAAACAAAAGACAATTTAAAATATGTTTTATAAATTGTTTTTATGACACTTTTTATTGCAATATTTAGTAATTATTATTTTTTAAAGCTTTAAAAAAATTCAGTAAACCACAACTTTTATATTTTCACTTATCTGTCTATAACTAGGCCAGGCCCGTTGCCAACTCGTCAATCTGCAGTAATCCGATCCGTCTAGCCCGTCAGTTTAACGGGTTAAAATGGACCAGTCCGTCAACCCGTTTATTTTTATGTTTAAAATTAAAATTAATTAAAAAATCTTACTTTTTTATATTATATAAATAAATGTATATATATAAAATAGATTTATAAACAAAAATTAAAAAAAAGACGAACTAACCTGCCCTAAAACGGAACAAGTTGCAATATTTAACCTGATTATTGGTGACGGGTTAGCCCAATTTAACCCATTTTTGGCAAATCACAGGCAAACCGGGTCAAAACGAGTCGGACTTACCTGTTTTGGCGCCCCTGTCTATAACTATTACCATAACATATATTTACTGGATAATAAGCACTAAAATCCTTTAAGTAAACGTCATACTTCTGTAGATTTTTTTAATTTTCTGCTTAATTAATTTACACAATTAACTTACACATAAATGACAATCCCGTACTCTCAACTTCTAAATAAATAATGTAACACGTCCTGCAATTTTCATGCTAGTTGAATATTAGATTTAAGTGCCATAAATATATATATATATATATATATATATATATATATATATATTATTGGGGTAAAATATAAAATCTTATATTATTAAAAGTCTTGGAAGCTTGCTTGAGCTATAAAAATATTTATTATGTATATAATAAGATCATAATATACAACAACATTGAATTAATAAAAATAATACAAAATAATTTAATGCCATTATCATCTAAGTATATTGATCATGCTTCAATAATCGTGTATGTTTCAATAATGGTGTACATTTTGAATTCATACATATATATAAATGAATTTATACTTATTAAAAAATAACAGCACTCTACACGCACAAATATCTTTCTTTACTATTAGTTTAAAAAAAATAAATAACTACAAACACCCTATTGAAATAAAACTATTATCAAAACTAAAGTTTTGGTAAATTCAAAACAGTCTCCTTGTTTACCCTCATAGTCTTAGGCTGATCATAGAAACTTTTTTAGAGAGAAAAAAAAATGTAGAAAAAAGAAGAAGTTTTCTTACTATTTTTCTATAAAGTTGTCAAAACGGATAATCCTGACCCAGTTTGACTCACCACAGGTTGATAATTAAGTGAGTCAATTCAACCTGACTCATTTATTAGAGAGCAAAAAAAAGTTGAACTCGATCCAGTCCACCATGGGTGGATTAAACGGGTTGACTCACGGACTCACTTAAAAAAAAAAATTCAATCAAAACTAAACTATAATTATAATTAAAATCTAAATAAACTTCAATATAATCCAAATACAAACTAAAATCACAAAAATACCAAATTATATATGTGTTGAGTAAAAAAACAACATAACCTTACCTAAATGCAAAACCTAACTTAACAAAAAACACTTACGTAACTCTTTATTTGCGGGTTGGTGAGCCAACCTTACTCATCACAGATTCAATCCGGGTGAACTGGGTCAAAAATCAATTCACATTGAAATTTATAAAAAAAATTCAACTCAACCCGACCTAAACCCATGATGGACCGGGTTGACTTCCGGGTTCCAATTCATTTTCACAACTCTGTTACTTTTTTAAATAAAATAATACCATTTAAAATCATTGATGAAGTAATACTCATTATTTAATGTACCAAGAACATAGATACTAGCAAATGATCTGAGAGATAATGAATGATCATTAAAATAAATTTCAATACTTTAACTAAAATCTTGTTGGGTTGTCTAATTTAAAACTATGAGTTGATACTGCGATGGACAAAAGAATATGATATTAGGGAGCTCCAGTGATGACCATGACACTCTACCATATTCTATTCACTAATTAATCAAATGTCATCATCACTTTCCTACAATCTTATGCCATTCAAGAAAGACCTAATTAACTTTGTTGGGGAATAACCCAATAATCCAACATTGTCGACGTGCTTCTATGTAACATGTGTACGTGTCAGCATATATATACGTGTCTTTCGTACGTTTATTCTTATGCAGGTTCTCTCTGTTGGTTTTGTTTTTCTCTTCTGCACTATTTTCATGCATAAAAAACCGACAAAGTCGTAGCTTTTTTCTTTTTCTTTTATCAGACGATAGACATAACTACACTAAACTAATGCGAGGCTTGGCCGAAAGCATAAGCTTTTCATTAATGTCAGCAGAGAAATAATAATAGAATTGAACTCTGCGTGCCATTTCATGCTTTCTTTCTTCAACGCCACGGTTTCGTCAACTTTCTCGAAATTTGCAGTTTCATGCTTTGTTTCGAAAATGTTTCTCAGTGTCGAATGGACAACGTTAATGCGTCTGTCATGTCAAGCGTGATGTCTTATCTTACGAATGGATATCATATGGATTCCTCCCGTAAACAACTTCCAGAAGTAATATTTTCACGCACGTTTTCAATACATTTCAGTTTAAGTTTATTTAAAATTATAATTTTTTAAATTTAAAGTAGATATAAAAAATTTCATATTGAAGGTAGACTTGAAGTTTAACCTAACTTTTAAAAACTGAATAACAACATGATCTTTGCATTATTGTAAATACTTGTTTTAGTTAATATAAGATTTCCGTACACTTTCTAGGGTGGCCTAAAATTCAACTAGTAAAGTATTTGTTTTAGATTTTTTAGAAATAATTACCTTCAATTAAGTACTAATATATTACTATTAAATTAATTATAAAATAATGTTTAAAAATATAATTTAATTAAATTATTATGGGTGGCTATTAAATTTTACATTAAATTGTTTTATCAGTAAAATTGTCTCATTTGGAAGTTTTCTTTACACTTTCCAAAATTATAATATATTTTAACACAAATATTTTTATTAGTATTTAAAAATATTATTTTTAAGTTTGTTTTAAGCATCTCAAATTCTTAAGACATTTTTAGTCTAAACTTATACATATCAAGTGTGGAGACTATAAATTAATAAGTGATTCAATGACAGGTTTAATAACGAGTCATGATATGTTCCACAAACAAAAAGTTTTGCTAAAACAAACTTTAAATGACTTAAATATCATTTTAAGAAGTAAACTTAAAAAATTAATTTGTAAATTGAGATTTACACCCACTTATTTATAGTCGATGTGAAATCTTTTGTATTTCTCTTAATTATTAATACATATTTTTGCAATATCATAAGAGTATTGAACTTAAATAACGTGTTTGATATCAAATTATTAATACATTTCTTCTATTTTTATATTTTGAAATGTAATTATTTGCTTTTTAAAGTGTTGTCAAACCCACGATCAGTCTTTGATACTGTTTCCGCCAAATGTCAATAAACCACAGAAGCAAACAAATATTGTTTTTGATTTTCTATCGATTTTCATATACACCACGAGTCTTTGACAATGTTGATCTCAAATGTCAACAAAATGCAAAAGATGATTAAGGAAATGTTTTCAAGTGTTTGAATTATGTCCAACCTGTTTAAGCCATATTAATTGACGGATTAGAAAGAGAAAGTGCACTTTAATGAAGTTCATTATTGGGTTTCTATAGTAAAAAGCATAAATAAAACAGAAAAAAAAAGCACGTTTTAATAGAGTGTCCACCATCGTAGCAGTGATTCTCCTGTGATACTATGGTCCAACCAATCACGTCAAATTGACATAAATAATTAAAATAACAAGGCATATATAGTAAATGAGATACGAAGTTGTGGGAAAATATAAGTTGAAAACCTAATACAAACAAGTCTTTAACATGTGTTCATTTTTTACCTTAAAAACGTGCTTATTTTTAAATGTTTTTTTGTTTAAATGGAAGCATGTTCCATCTTTTGTGTAACTAAAACTAAATGTGGACTTTCCTCGTTGAGTTCTGTTTGGTATATCAAACGTGAGACTGCGCACAAATGTTGCTTTCACGTTTGATCGGGAACACCAACTTGGAGTAATTAAGTTCAAATATCAAAAAGTTTTATTTATTTTAATCTGTTACGAAGGAATCGATGAAAAAGCATTTTGAGAAGTTAGGTATAGGGTGTTAAACAATATTCAAATGCATGCTTTACTCATTCTTTTAGAAGTTTTATACTAATTCAATGAAAAAAATAAAAAATCCCAATTAATATATAATTAGATGAAATCTCACTGTCATTTTAATATTTCGTAATTTTTTATTGATGTATATTACTTGTTCAATAATTATTTCCATCCTTAAGCAGTACAATGTCAACCTAAAAATCAATGGAGTAAAAATAATCATAGAAATTCTTTATTTGTAAATATTGTCAATATATTGGTATTGGATTGTCACAACAATTTATATCGTACGAAATTTTAAGGAAAGTAAGATGTTGTATTTATTTAATTCTTAATCCATTGAAAATATTAATTTTTTTATTTATACAAATACCTCATTTTAAATAACTTCTATATTTGTGATGTATCGTTTTTTTTTTCTGTAGCTTTGTTATTATTTTTTTTATCGTTAAAGACAACTGGGCTTAGCCCAGATGTTAAGAAAAATCCGGACCAGGCTAAAAAATGAAGAAGAAGAAATGCAGGTGGGTGTAGCCCAGTCTTATGTATAAAATTAATGAAAAAGAGGAATTTTTAAATGCACTCCCGATTATACGAAGTACACCCAAAATTTTAAAAAGATGAAAATTGCATTTCAATTTTCTTTTAAGTTTGGCTTAAGCTATTTCAATTTTCTTTTAAGTTTGGCTTAAGCTATGATGCACATATACGATACGTGTATCGAATACGACACATATCCGATATGTCGATACGTTTGTTTTTAAAATAATAAGATATGATATATGAATATTAAAAAATGTACAATAATTCTTAAAAAAATATAATAATTATATGATTTTATTGTGTGAATCCAAATTTTCTAATTAGAGACCAATTATTTTTGTAGTCAAAACCTAATACCTAATTTAGTGACCAATTTAGAAACTAATTCATAATTGAAACTATTCTAAATATTAATTTAAAGATCAATTATAATTTTTTGAAACTAATTTAGTTGTTAATTTGGTCACTATATAATGACTAATTATTTGTTGTCACTAAATTTGGTCATTATTTCAAATATTTTCTTGTAATATATTATGACTTTATAAATTAGATACTCCATTGATAAGTATTGATAAAATATCCTAAAGTATCGGACACTATACGTGTCAAACACGGATACGTGACCCAAACTGAAGTATTGGTGCATCATAGCTTGTCCATAAACGACAATGGGTAATATAATAATTTTGGTAATATCTTATTCTCTTAACATGTAATAGATTAATCAATATACAATTTTTTTTTTGTTTTTTTCCTTTTATAATTAGTCAATATCCAATTATTTTTCCAATAAAAAAGTTCACCGTATTATTTTTTTCAATAAACAAGTTTAAGCGGTATTTAGAATAAAGAAATGCATGGCCTATTAGCTCAGTTGGTTAGAGCGTCGTGCTAATAACGCAAATGTCACATGTTCGACGTTTATGGTTAGATATATAATACTAAAGTAAAAAAACATAATAGAAATTATTTTAATTATCAATTTAGAGACTAATTATAATTTTTTGGAATTATTTTAGTTGTCAATAATTTTTTTTTTTTAAATTGGTACCTAAATGGGACACTATATAGTGATTAATTATTTTTTGTCATTAAAATTAGTCATTATTCAAAGATTTTGTAGTAGTGTACTACGACTTTATAAATTAGATAATTTATTGATAAGTGTCCTAAAGTATCGGACACATATACGTGTCGGTAGGGATGTAAAACAAATTCGTACCCGCGGATATCTGCGGATAAAACCCGCAACGGGTAGGAAATAAATATTACAAATAGATACCCGCTACCTGTAGGTACGGATATTTTTTATACCCGCATGTTAAAGAGGCGGGTACGAGTATCATAGTATTCGTACCCGTACCCGTGGATACCCGTACCCGTTAAACTTTGATTCACAAAAATACCCTCATATATATATATATATATATATATATATATATATATATATATATATTAGTAAAAAACATTATGACCTAATTTTTTCTAAGTTGCACATCTTGTCTTTTCTTGTATTTTGTCTTCATTCTTCTAGCTTCGAGTATTGGTACGTTATCTTTTCCTAGGTACACCCCTTGACATTCTTCTCTCTCATTTCTTTTGAAATTGGGCATATACATTAAACTCTATATAGATAGTAACGTTTATGGTATGCTTGTTGTTAAATGATGGAATAAAGATAAGAATACTTGGCACGCATGTGGCAGTTGAGGTTTATTATTTGTTTGTTTTGTTTATTTTTCAGGAATCAATCGGAGAAAGTGGACTTGTTAATCAAAATATTAATTAAAGAATTTTCATTCTGTTGAACGTCATTTTATATTTACTTTTATAATTATTTGTACTTGTATGAATTTGAGTTTATTTGAATTTTATTTAAAATTTATAACAATGATGCATTTTATTTTATTTGAATTTATGATTAAATATTTGGTTTTTAAATAATTTTGTAAATACACGCGAGTACCTATGGATATCCGCAGATATGAAAAAAATAGACGGGTGCGCATATAACAGATACCCGATGAATATGGATACTACTACTCGTATCCAGCCGTCCCGTTGACATCCCTACGTGTCAGACATAGATACCTGACTCAAGATAAAGTAACGGTGGATCATAGGGCTTAAGTATGTTCATATGCGAGTTTTAATTTCATTTAATATACATTTTTTACTATTACCGTAAAAAAAAATCGAGACACACATGTTCACGTATTTCAAATATACAGTAATATATATATATAAAAAAAATCTTTGATGAACATTTTATATTTCTATTTTATTCTTAATTTTTTTTTCAAATTAAAAAAATTGAAATAATATATAAAAGAATTACACATTTAATATTCGTATTTTACACTTAAATATATTTTAAAATAAAAAAAAATTATTTAAATACTAAAAATAATTTTCATATAATTATCTATAATTTCTTCGGTAACAATTATTATTAGTATTACTTTTTTTCCTTAAAATATATAAAACATGAAATATTTAATTTTCACTAGTATTATATACTATTTTTTAACTATTAATACTAGTGATAGGTCTTACGTGAAAAATTCATAATATGCAATTATAGGTTTAAATATTGATTTGATAATGATATTTGTTAAGTCTTCTTAATTTAATCTATTTTTATTTTCAATTTGGTTTTAATATTTATCTTTAAAATAATTAAGAAATTGTGAGCTGTGACTGTGTCATCTTGTATGTTTTTTTTTCAATTTTAAAATATTTTTTAATTTTAATTTTTTTTAAAAAATCCACGTGTCAAGTCCATATTATGCCACTTGTCATGGTCAATCCTCTATATTCGATTTGGTTATGTTATTTGTTATTTTTGTTCTATTTGGTTCTGATATTTGTTATTTTTGTTCAATTTAATCCCAACTTTTTTGTAAATTGAGAAATTTTGTCTTTCTCCCATTTGAGACCAAATTTAATTTTTTAAATAAATGTTATACTGATATTTTTAAAAAATCACATTTTTATTAAATATTTTTTGTTTAGGATTAGAGTTGGTTTAAAATTAGAACCAAAATTTTAAAAGTGGAGAATAACAACATTAATTTCACAAGTTAAGAGGTTAAAAATCTCATAAAGAATTGAAAATCACATAAACATTATAATAAGAAGTTATATTACTTTATATTATTTTTAACGGCTTAAAATTTTAAATTAATGGTCTTATTCCTTATTTTAAAAATTTTATTTTCATTTTAAATCAACTCTAACTCTAAATAAAAAATATTTAATAAAAATGTAAATTTTATAAGAATATCAATATAAAATTTATATAAAAATTAAATTTAGTCTCAATTTGGAGAGGAACAAAATTGCTAAATTTTTTTAAAAAATAGACCAAATTGAACAAAAATAATGAATATCAAATTGAATATAGAAAACTAACTCTGACACGCGACATTATATTAGCTTGACACGTGGACATATTTTTTTAAATTTAAAATTTTTTAAAATTTTAAAAAAATTTTAAAAAAAAGCACAAAATGACACGTGAGTATGAATAATTAATAAAGTTAAGGATAATGTCACAAAAGATTGAACAATAATGACTGTCAAGGAACACCCTAATAAAAAACATCACCAATGGGATTTCCACTTCCGGGAAATACCTTACAACAGTTTATCACATACCTTTGTTTCATAATATAAACCAATCATGTACATCCTTAATCACATTTTCATATTTATATAGTAATAATTCCATTTCAATCAATTACAATCTCAAACATATACATACATAAAGTACATCAAAACGGTGAAAATTATTTCTCTAACCACATACTTCAAAACAAAGATCCTACCAATATAAGTTACGATTCATGTGTCTAGGATCAACTGTCAAAATTTTAGCTCAATCTGATGGGTAATGAAGCGGGAATCTTCATTTTACCAGGGGTACGCATATCAAAAAACAAGGTGGTGTTCGACGCTAGAAAAGTGGCACCCGATGCTCAGCCCCAGGAATCCACTAACTTCTAGCACCCAACGATCCAAAAGTGACACCCGGCGATACAAAGTCAAGGTCCTAGTGCCCAACGACACTGTAACGACATCCGACGGTGTATCAGAAACAACAATTTGGGGAAATTGATAATGTGTACTTGACTAATTGGGTACATTTCCTTTGAGTGTTTTTGATTTCCAATTGGTTTTTAGAGAGTTCAAAGTTGACCCCAATCACTCAAGACAAATATCCAAACATTTCTCCAAATCAAGACCAAACACAAATCAAAATAAAATATTTCAACATACAACTCATCAATTCAACAAACCACATCAAAAAGTTCAACATTCAACTCATCAATTCAACAAACCTCATTACAATTAACTATCAAATGACCAATTCAACATTAAACTAGTTTCCCTTACCTCGATAGAACCACCCCAAAGCTCTAAGACAACAAGCACACCTCCAACTTATAAAATGTTCTATCTACACATAGAAACATCACAAAAATTGATAAGGACATATCTTTATAATCATTGATTGACAAAGAGACATATTGATATTCAAACGATACATGTGATAAAAATTGACAACTAGGATAAATAATAATAATTCATAAATTCATTGATTTGATTTTTTTTTTTAGAAGTGATGGTACAGTCCTTTACTGATTTAATTAATGTTTGATATATTATGTGGTTATAAATGAGTTACATTTATATTAATTCAACAGTGCATCATAGTTAATAAGGGTATCATTTAATGTTTATATACATTAAATTTTATTAAATATAATGTAAACTTAACTAAAATAATATTATTAAATATGACATTTATTAAGTATATTAAATTTCGTTTAGTTGTCGGGAACATTACCAGTTTACTGTTTAATTATTTTTTTTTAGTTTTTTAATTTGTGTAGCCGAATGTTAATGCGTATTCTTTTACTCAACACTTACTATGTAAATTTAATTGAGTAATACTTTTTTTAAGTTTATTAAAAACTTAAATATATTTCCAGTACTTTAAATTGGACATTGTTTCTTTTTCATTTGATTAAAATTTATATTTTGTAGTCCTTTATTTTTGTATATTTTTATTTTGTTAAACATTATGGATTTTTGATGATGTGCTAAACAATAATGTTTTTTCTCATTAATTTAATTGAATGATTTAATTATCGTGTTAAATAACAAACTTTTTTGTTATGAATGATCAACAAATACTTATCACTATTGGATTTGATTTTGAAGTAGATTTGATCTTACCTCTTACCTAGTTTCCTTTTTCATTAATCTTTATGTCAAAAACAATTAAGAAACATACAAGTGGAGTTCCACTTAACAATGGATGTCATTTCAATTTTGAACACTTATTTGTGTAATAAATACAATGAAGGAGTGGCACAAACTATCGTGGTTATGTGTCCATGCTAAATAATCAAATTGAAATATGAATGAATGAAAATTTCATTTTACATGTTAATTTTTTGAAATTGAATTAAATTTAAAATTCACTTTACAAATATGATATCATAATCTATTATAGCAAGATTTATTATGATTATTGTGTTAGTTATTATCAGATGTTATCAAACTAGTATATAATTTTTCACTCAATATATCAAGTTTTTTGCTTGATCAAATATATTGGAGATTTAAGATCATATAAATATATGATTGAAATTAAAAAATTGATTTTATAGGATAAAATTTCTAAAATAATATAAGAGTCTATCGCATAATAATATTTATTTAGTACATGAGACCATCTATTATATATGTCAAACCACTTATTACACTCAAAATTTCTAACTCTATGCATAGAAAACTATATTAAAAATCTACAAGTGAATGGATTTCTCACTTTATAAATATATTTTTTTATAAATATATTTTGTAAGAATGAAATTCATCCTCTAATATGTTTATAAATAAATTTTTGTTGGTGTTACATTATCACACCTTTAAGTCAGATTTTGGAGTTTAAGAATGATGTAAGAAAAATTGGTGTTGTGACATTTTTTTTCAATTCCAATAAAGATGACATAAAGGAAGAACATAAAAAATGCCATGTATTCCTAAGGACTAAAAGTATAATTTTGTAAAGGGGAAGGTAAAAAAAAATAAAATTGGAGGACCAAAATTAATTGTGCCCCCATTTTGAAAGACTGAATATTTAAGTTTTTAATAAACTTTCAAAAAATTACATCTCAATTAAATTCACATGACAAATGCCAGGTAGACAACCATTTTTCACATCAATGTCACTAATACTACTTATCCTTAGAATATTGTTGAAATCATTTTTATATATAATTCAACATATTTGAAATATATTGTATGAACAAATGATTAGAAAAACGTAATTAAAAGTATAATTATAGGAGAAATATTTTGAATGTCAGAATAGAAATACCCTGATAAATATTGAAAAGATTAAAAATTATAAAAATAATAACACATTCTGTAACAAAAGAATTATTAAAATAAAATAAAATAAATTATCAAAATGTAGTGTGCTTTTTAAAAAATTATATAATAAATAAAAATATTTTAATAATTTAAAATGAAGACACATGAAACAAGACCAACCGTATATACTATAATTTAAAATATTAATATTATATTTACATATGCGTACAATATAAAAATTCATGTCTCATAAATAAAAGTCAAAACAAACTATATTTATAAAATATAAAATATATTCAATTTTTTTTGATATATTTTATTTTCTAATTCTTTTTCAAGTAACCGTTCTTTTGAACTAAAATATAACATTTTTCCTTTTATTCCTTAATTTAAATTTAATTATTATTTTAAATTAAGATAATTATTTAAGATATTAATTACTATGATAAAAAAATATTAAATATGTTTTAGATCATACAAAATTATAATTTATCATTATTTAAAATTTGAAAAGGTAATTAACTCATTTAATTTAAAAGGAGTATATTCATTATTTTTTAAATTTGAGACAAAAATTTATTGAAAATTTGAAAAAATTAAATTCCAATTTTTTATATAAATTTAAGGGTTAAATATGTTTCTGGTCTCTCAAGTTTTAGAGATTTTAGGCATTAGTCTCTATTCGAAACTTTATACTAATTTAGTTTTTCATTTACTAAAAATACGTGAATTTAGTTATTTTTTCCAAATTTTGTTAAATCTATTTGAAATTTTAAATATATTTTATGATAATATTTGAGTTAATAAGGAAAATATGTCAGACGAGATAAATAATTTATATAATATCATAAAATATACTTAAAACATTATATAAATTTAACTAAATTTAATTAAAAGAACTAAATTCACACATTTTTACACATTTTTAAAATGAAAAATTAAATTGGTTATAATTTTTAAAAAGAAACTAATTTTAAATTTTAATTAAATTTATGTATATTTAAACCTAAATTTAAATATCAGAAAGAACATACTTAAGGGAGAAACCCTTAGCACAAGTTTCCATGAAAAAATAGTTATTGTAGTGTGGACCCCACTACTTACAAACTATTTATGATCTTCTACCGTTTTATTTTCCCAAATCAGTAACTCCCTCTCTTCCTTCATCTCCCACCAATTTCTCCTGTAAGGAGATGGCGTTACAGAAATCATTCAAAAAAAACAAACTCAGGGAGTTAAAGAGTGAAGTGGTGCATGATGACACCAACACCGTTGCATGAAATGTTGAAGCGACAAATGTGAAGTATTGGGGAAGCCAATCAAGAGCGCAGAATCCCCATATCCCGACAAACCAAAACACCATGCAACTCCTCAAAACCCCTCTCTTATTCATTTCTTCATTCACTCCTCTATCCGCTCTCAATCATGTCCGTTCCCGCTCTCACATTCCAAATTCACAACTTCATCCGCTCCATGTGCGACGATGTAAGCACTACCTCTCACACACACACCACTCTCTCACCGATTCGGTAACTAATCGCGTGTTGTGTTGTTGTTCCGATTTTCGCAGGGATTCGTCAACGAGCAATTCCTTTACCTTGAAATTGCGAGGCTACATCCTCTTCGCCGCGACGCTCTCCTGCGAACCGTCACGGCCTACTCTCTCTCCTCCAAAGGCTTATTTTCTGCTATCACTATCCAGCTGTAACTATAACCACCTGATTCTCTGTTTACGTTTTTGTTTCTTTTCTCATTTTACGCAAATTTAGTTTCTAATGATTCCTTGCCTCTTTTTATCGGTGTAACTGTGACACTTTTTATCCTCTTGCGCAGTGAACAGCAGCAGGTTGATTTTGAAAGAGTTAGTGATCTTGCCCGGGATTTATATGCCAGATCGAGCGGGTAATGATGGTGAATAAGTGAATTTACTGAATTTGGGATTGGATTGTGTTTTTGATAATTTCACTCTGAAGTAGAGTGCTAACGGACTCTTTTTGAATACATCCTTTATTATTGATAAATAAACTATCAGTTTGGTTCCTTGAGTATTGACTGTTACTTTCTTGAATTGTCTTCAAAAGAAAGAAATTATACTAGTTGTTCCCTAAAGTATGGATTTCCATTGCTTTAGTCCTTAAATCGATATGTTTTACTCACATACATTCAGGACTATTTTGAAGGATTTTATTTGAGGGTTAAGGGATTGCTCATATAATTTTCTTACTTTGAAAACTATTTTTTAGATAATAATACTTTAATAATGAAATTGATGGTTTATTTCTTTATTATTGGTTTAACAAATGTGACTTACCAATTTTGTACACTCCAATAAATTTCAACCAATAATAATGAGTGTCTTGTTAGCATCTCTCTTTTACTGGATATCCTTATCAAATGTTTTGCAGAGAATTAGTTACTGCTGTTTGGGTTTTGTTTTGGTCATTTACTGTACAAAGTGGAAATTGAAATTTCATTGTATTCATGTATAACTTTTTATTCAAATATAAAGTGCATCCGATTAGTTGTTTGATTTATGTTTGATGCTTAACATCTTCAGAGCTCAACTTACTTGTCTCTGCTAGACATTCACTGTTCAAAAGTGTTTCATTTTTTGTACCAGTGCAGGGTCCCTTCTGTTCTCTCTTTTTTGTTAAGGTGTTTCTTAAGTGCCAATTAGATGTATGGTATCAGATCTCTTTGGTATATTTCATAACTGTTATTGATTATCTTTGGAGATTGCTGTATTTTAAAACAAATTACCAAATTTAATTTTTCACGTGCTTTTTATGTTACATCATTGGTAATTAGCCTAGTATATCAGCCTGAACCTTATTTAGTTATTTTTAGTTTTAATTTTGGATGTAGTCTAATGGCTATGTTGATTCTTGTAATTCATTTCGCCTAGAGGGACAAGCCTTGTTGTTGTTGTTTAGACTTTAGATGTTTTCTTCAGTAATAAATTTCAGTTTTCCCTTGGTCATTGCAGTATTGGTGCAGAGAGTGTAAAATGTGCATGTGCTGAACTTATTCAAGCATCTGAGAGGAAAGACAAGGACTAGTAAGGAAACTCCTCCCTTGTGAATGTGTAGCTTATATTTACATCGGCATTAGACAAACTTGTAGGTTCTAGTAGATGAATGATGATCAGTCTGGCTTTGTTGGATGCATGTTATACTTCCACCAAACTATGTTCCAAACAATGGGTTATTTGCATTTGTGTAGCATCTATTTTCAATATGCTCTTATTCATTATCATTTTTACTTGGATGCTTCAGTACCTACACAATATCATTCCATTTTGTATGGTTACTTATTATCTTAGCTTGATTAGATGAGCAAGGATTTTTTTGTGAGATATTGGTTAGACATCTTGAAAAAAGCCCTGTGATGGAATAAGTCATCTGATTTATGTAAATGGAAGTATCAGGATCTTGCTTTGTTAAAGGAAGTGTACCGTGTGAATTATTTCCCTAATATCTTATCAAGCTTACTCTGTATAGATCTGGGTGTCTTAGGTTAATTGAATGCATATGTTGTTGAGAGGTCATCAGTTCATTGATTAGCTGCAAATTCTATTTTTAGTATGCAGTAAAGGGTTTTAGTCTGCTAAATTTTTCTATTATATTTTTTGAAAATATAGTCTTAATAATCTTACGAAACCATGATACAACACAATTAAAATTATGTTAGTAGAATATCAAATTATTTCGGGCAGACACTTAGAGAATGCGAGATTGCATCATTGAACAATTTTTAATGTATATAGAACTACTATATCATAGATTTATAGCAATCAATTATTTTGTTCTTTCTCTTATTGTTCAACATCCTAGATTTTGTTCTAAAGATTTGTCCTTTTCTTGTGATTTTTCAGTTGCTCCCTGGCTTTATATTGGACCAAGAACAGATTTTCTTGTTTGAGGGACAAATTTGAAACCCTTGTGAAGGTACATCAATATCACTTTAGCTTTGGCTTTAGAGATGGATTGAATGCAGTTTCTTTTTTCTCTGTCAGCAACTGTTGTTTTGTACCTGGCTTTTGTCTGTGTAGTTGAATAATGAGTGGCAATTAATGAACTAAACCCTTTTGACATTCCGAGTTTGGTGTTGATGATTATTATTTTCTTTTGTATTTATCAAATAAAAATGTGAAACACCTTTTTGCTATTATTTTATGTGCCTCATACAGATAGTTATCATACACTCTCCTTTGTCTCCCTTTTTTTATTGGTTAAATACAACATGAATGTATCTGGAGACTTATGTACTTAACAACCTACCTTGATTTAGACACATGGAGAGGAAGGTGGGAAAACAGTGTTGGTAAATGTCAGCTACAGCTCTTAAGATTGCATTTGGTTCTTTGTCTTGTCATCAATGAGATGTTTTTATTTTTTTGGTTAATAATCTTAATTTGTATTTTCAGTGAAGCTTTAGCAAACCAGCTTTATAACCAAGTTTGTGGGACTTCAGTTATGTTTTGGTTAATTCTATATAATAAATTTACAGAAAAGTGGGCTGAAAACGAATTTTCTGTCTTCAGTTTTTTAATTATCTTCCTCTATTGTTAGTGATTACATATTTTGGTTAACAATCAGTGATACACTTCCAATTTCTGGTGGGTTTTGTAAGTTGGAGTTGGTGCAATGTTTTGTATGTGCTGTCTGTGTGAATCTAGAGTATGTTTTTACATGAAAAAAATGGAAGGTTATACATAAAAATTGTTGAAAAAGAAGTGTTCTTGACTTGGAAAGACATGATATTTTTCAATTTTCTGCCTTTAATTAACTTTCTGAATTAATACTTCATATTTTTATTTGCTCAAATTTATAAAACACCAAATTTAAAGCATTTATGTTAAAATAAAATAATATTAAACATACAAGGATTCAATTGAGAAGATTAAAAATAGAACCAAATTGGGAGTCACTTGAAATAGTTATTATATTGATCACATCTTGGTACATTAGAGCTTTTCCCTTTCCTTAAATTTAGAGGTTTTTGCTTTTTAGTCGGGGAGGGAATGTGTGTTTTTCTTTCCTTCTCTTGTTTGGAATGAAATTACTGGGTAAGGAAGCTTTGGGACATAATTCCAATGCCTTTCTTTGGTGCATATGGTGGGACTGAGACCTCTTTTGTTTTTCTATACTTGTACAACGTTCATTGTTGTGATTTTTTCATAGCTTTATGTAAGGAGGCTACCCCATTCTCCTTATTCATTACCTTTTTGTGTTAGTAACTTATCTTCAATCAAGAAAGGAAATGGATAAAAAGACAAAAGGGAAAAATATATCTCTGTGTGATTCTATTCAAATCTTATAGTTTGTGAGATCATAAACTTCCTAGGTGGTAATGCTCAATATTCAGGTATATTATGATTTTTTTGCTTACTCTGAATTCATCGCTTGAGCTTGCATTTTTTCATGTGAAGTAGAGAATGCAGATTTATCAAAAAACATGCTCTAATGATTTAATGTTATTTTTTTAAGGTTGGTTGCAATATATGTGCAAATTTTAATAGGAGAGTCATCTTTTTTCATTAATATTTGTCTGTGCTATTTTCTCTGATTTTGTTCCTTCATGTCAATGTGTATCAGGATGCTAGTAGGAAATTGAAATCTTATGTTCTTATTATTTTTTATCTGCAACTCTTAAATGCTACAGATGGAGAGGTCTATTCTCAATCTTGAGAATGGTCAGTGAGAAGAATGGATCAATTTTGATATCTACAGCTGAAGCATATCTGGTTGAAATTTCTGATGACATGCCTTGGTAATTTCAGTTGCTATTTTATATGCCTTTGGACACAGATTTAGGTTCAGGGTAATGTGATAGTCAGTTTTCAGTGTACCTATGAACTTGTTTATGTACATCCGATTCAGTTTCATATTATGTGGTTTATTTATGGGTTAAATCAGAGTGACCTACATATGATATACAATTTATGGAAAATTTTAAAATTTCTTTTGAAGGTTATATTTGGCCTTTGAGAGTTATTCTATTCTAAAGTTTTGTTAATTACAGTTTACTATTGGCATTGCATAATAATTCCTTGGTTGCTATCTGAAACTACTTTTAGTTGAAAATGTCCTGATTCAAAGGTTGGCAATTGATGTGGGCAATTGGAAGTCCTCAGTAGTTTTTTGTTTTTTTGTTTGTTTCATATTCTTTATTCCTTTTTGTTAATGTTAGGCAGAAAGATTCTGCTGTATAAACTAGTTTTAATAGTGTGAATTCACCGAGTACTATGTGAATTTCCCTTATAATATTTGATATTTTTGGTGCTGGAAGTAATAACCTGGTATTGTTTCTCTATAATGGCTAAATTTTCCTATATCCAAGATAGTAATGGTACTCCACTCCAGCTGTTGAGTTGACTTATGAAGCATGGATTTGGATCCTACTTGAAGTGTTGCAATGTTGTTGAATAAATTTCCAACAACACTTGTCCGACATTTCTCATTTAGTATCTAGTTAAAGGTAACATATTGGCCCAAACACTTTAGGCATCACGTTTACACAGCTCAGATAATGGTGCTTATACCTTCATGTCAATGGTACAAGCCAATATCATTAAAAAAATATTAAATTTAGCTTTTAGAAAACCAACTTAAAATATAATATAAAAGAAATAGAAACCTGACTTATAGAGGGTGAATATATCTTTGTCATAAGATATTCCAATTTCTAATTTTAAGATTTTTGGTGAAGTGACCAAGTTCATTTGTTGTAGAACAATATTTCTTAATACTTTTATGACTCGACTTCATAAGAAAAATTTGAATATGCAAATTTTGATCATCAATTTTGGATCTTTTGTTGTATTTATTTTACTTTATTTCAATAATTTGTCTATGTACATATTTGCGCAAAAAGTCCCCGGTTCTTACATTTTAGACATTAATTATGTTAGTATTTGTATTGTGCCTAGTGTGTGTTTTGTAGGATTTATCTCTCCTGCTCCCTGACCGGAGCGAGTAGGAGAAATGGAGGTGGTACTTCCATGGATATTTCAATACTTAAACTTAGGGTGGTACTGTAGCAAAGTAATTGTAGGTACAGAAGACTTACCTGAACCATAATCCTGTGTTCTTATTTATAGTGTGTGTGTGTGTGTGTGTTGGGAGGGGGTTAGGGTGAGACAAAACTATAGTAGTAGTAGCCGATCTCCATAACACATACCAACAAGCCCTATAAGATGCAGGCTTTAAGTTAGATCATATTGAAATTCTTGTTTGATAAACTATAGGGACAGGAGGTGAGAGAAATGCATGTACACTTGCCCACTAAATGATTTTATTTTGGAATTCCTAAAGCATGGATAGATCTTCTCTAGGGTAGGAAACTTTTTCCTTATAGATCACCTAATAATCAAGTTACATCAAAACCTAAAAGCTGAGTTTTCGTCAATAATTTTTAATGAAGTTATTCTTTAATTATTTTGAAATTATGAAGTTTGCCAGAGATTTAGAATCATTTACATGATTCTACTTAATACTTTAAGTTTTCAGGAGGCTGCTCCTTGACATAAGAGCAGTTTATTAGCCAAGTTGTCACAGACAACTTTTATGATTTTGTTTATCTGATATTTAGCTGACCTTACACATCTAAGTGATTTTATTTCATTAACTTTGTATGTCTAGGGGATGGGCGACAAGTATTTATGCTTAACCTTCTTGAGTGACATTTTTTTAAAAGATAAGAAAGACGAAATGACTCATCCAAAAGAGAATGAGAAGCAAATACATATTCTCAATTGTTTTCAAAAATGAAATATTCTTAGTAAAGGAGAGAATCGAAATTTAACATAAGATAAGAAGGAAGATGGTTTTGAAAAGCAAAGTCTCAAATATAAACTAATGTGGAAAACGATTATGACAAAAAAATATCATATCAAATTTAATATAAGCTATTAAAGAAAATGATTTTAAATACTGATCTATTTTCTCCAGTACATGCAGAATGGTGAATAATCCAACCGAAAGCTCAAAAGTATACTTTTATGGTATTATTGTGACCTACAATAATGGAAGTCAATCAGATTTTTTTTTTCTTAATTTTAATGTAATATCATAAAGTGAAAATGAGTTTTTAAAATCTACTTGCTATTGTTAGTTTTAATGGTAGTTTTCTTTCTCTTCTTTATTTGTGGACCATACCCATTTTTTAGCTTACAAATACATAAATATACACGCACACATATATATACACACCTATACATACATGTACATACACGCTCACACGCATATATATATACATACCGCCTTCCAATTATTGATTGTTAGAATTTATCATTGTTTAGAATCATTGTTACAATTTAGGGTCTAAAGTAAATGACACAAAGTCTCCAACTTAATGGCATTAAAATGGTCTCAGTAATTCCCTGAAAGTACAGCTGTACTGAGATAGGATAGGTATTCTAATTATTAATTAGTACATCATTATTTCTTAGGAATTAATGCTAAAAGACATTGATTATCTGACAGTTTCCACATGTGGTATTAATTAAGCTCTGCAACAGGAAAAACATATGTTTGTCTCTACTGTTTTGGGCTATTTAAATCTGCAAGGGAAAAGTTGGCACCTCTATTGCAAAACAATCTCTTCCAATCAAAGCCTTTCTACTTTTGATTATCTATGGTGGTTGCTTTTCTTTATTTTATCTTTTTTTTTTAATAAAAAACGAGTATGACAATTCTCTAGGGACTTCTGCTAGGATACATGTCTTCATTGTTTGACTAGTTAAATAAATCCTTGTAAATTATTTAATTCTGATAAGAAATTTATTGGAGAAAGGATCTCTTGGCGGTTTCATCTTTAAAATTCTGTTTCTTTTTTAACTTGCTTTTTGTGGTGTGGCATTACCAGTTTTTTCTGTATGGAGTGACTCAAACCTGTCCTCAGTATCTTGAAATTCAAATTATGTCCGATCATATGTAAATTTTCATTATACATTCTTATTTGGAGAACTTGCTTGAACATCGAATACCGAAATTCACTTCCCGTGAACTTCTGTGTCAATGTTACAAATAACTGTTCACATGGTTACTTTTCTTGCTTTTCATGATTTGCTCCTTGTATTGTATTTGAATCTTGTAGAGATAGATATGGTATCTCACATTTCAGATTCTGTGGATTTTGCTTTGGTCCTCCCACTTTTGTATTTCTTTTTTCTGTTAATTGTATTTATAATGTTGCATATAATACAGGTTGTAGTGCTCATCTGGTTAGGATTGCAACCTATATTGTGATGCAATAACATTTGGCTTTTGATTCAAAAAAAAGAGCTGATAATCATTTGTGTTTTTTCTCACCTGTCTTCAATTTCTATATCTACAGTGATATTCTGAAAGTTGATTCTTTAAGCTGGTTTCCCTAAGTCGTGAAATGGAGGAAGAGAGTGCAAGGTATAATTTTCCACCTATTGGTTTATGCCAACTGGTAAACCTGGCATATCTATATTCTTTGTTATCACTTTCTTTAATTGGACATAGACATTTAGTCTACAACGAAAGCTGGTACCTTTTAAAAGACAGAAATAAGTGAAACTGGCCGGGTATACAACAACAAAACATAACGCCTATAATTATTTTTTACTTCATTCACTGTGCATCTGTTTATCCTTTCTGAAATATGATTTCGAACAGTTTTCATAAATATCCTTTAAAAAGTAAGAAGATTAAGTTTGAAACGTTGAACACTCGTACCTCTAGCTTCTTTTCTCTCTATTTACATATTTATTGCATCTCTTTTAAGCATAGCTATTTAGTGTAATATGTTAAAAACTTAAAAGATCTACCGATTGCAGCACAGGCTGAGTTATAGTTCTGTTATTCAGGCTTTGGACTATCTGACCAACTAGATTTTTTGTATGCTGTACCATTTCAAGTATGTGATGAACCATTGCATTCTCTCATAAGCATGAACGTAATACAAACATGATAATATTTTACAAAAAACGAAAAAACAATTAAAAATATTTTATACCATTTTTATGGCAATTCTTCTCAGTAATTGATGTTAAAATCCTAGGAGGCACCTTTTTGTATCAGATGAGTGATCGACATTTGAATCTTCCATTGACTTGTTTATATTGGTGACTGAGTATATACAATTAGTTAATGTTCTGTTCCAGAGATGACATCTAGCATGGAATTATGAAACCCAAAAGAAATACGTTTGTTTGGAATTTAATTAAATACATATATATTTCAGTTTAATCGGTGTGCAAGTACATTTTTACAGGCTTATTTGCATAAACGAAGTTCATTTGTTGCATTGCATGCGTCAGAATTTATTTGCATTAATTACTGTCTTTAGTTTTCTAATTCTATGGAATTATTATATTTAATATCCATGTTCCATTTTTTTAGTGAGTATCATTAAAAGTGTTTTTTTTTTTAGGTAGCTTAACCTAAGAATCACTCGTATCCATCCATGTGTCAAAATTTCTCTCCTGCACAGAAGTACACATGCATCTGCGTGCACACCCAAACACCCTTGCTTGGAGATTTTCAGGTATGTATTACAAACCACCTTTCATTAGAAGAACAAAGTGCTTCTTCACACAAAAGAAAAGCAAGAGGAAAGCACAGGACATGGTAAATGTATTATTGTTTTTATTGTTGTTTTAGCGTATATGAGAATGCTGATATTGTGAAAAATGAGGATAGTTGTTACCTTTCTGAGATTATCCTTATAGACATATTTTCAACTGTTTAACATGATACGGTTGGACACCAATGCAGGCCTGCCGTTTTTATCACTATTTAATTAAGGGTGTTTATACTCTAGAAAAACCAATTCTAAATTCTAATAATAAAACATGTACGCACTGAAGCTCCTTGTTCATTCGTATTCTTATTGGAGGGACACATTTTCTGAACCTTTGAATATGTCTGGAAGGAGGGGTTTGTTTTTAGATCTTTTATCCATGAGGAAATAAAGATAAGTCATCGTATAAGTTTCCTATCATCTCTTATTATTATTATTTTTAATGAAGTTCTATAATTATATAAATTTTGAAATGAAAAATTTATATTCAATCACAAATGCCTCCAAACTACTTCTTCCAAACATAATCTTTGCCTTTAATTTTGTTTCATCTTCCCTTCTGATTACTTTGTGCTAGTTTTCTTGAACAAAGTATTGTCTTTATGTTCCATTTGCGAGTTATGGACTACAAAGTATTGTCTTTATAATCTCTGATGTAAATTTATGTTTTGAATTGTATAATTCATAATGTAAATTTACATTATGTATTGAACTTGTAGTGGAGAACTGAAACAAAGTGGAGAAATTAATTGTCGTAAACAATGCCGTGAGGAACTTTAAAAAAGAAAAGCAAAACTGAATTTGTTTGTCCTCCTCTTCAACCAAACTTATGGGGAAATCAATTTTTGTCCAAAAGTGATGAATTTTGATGGACAATATGAAGAATTTCTTAAGAGCAAATGTAATGCACCCATCTTCTCGCTAATCAATGCAAATGTACTTTCGTTTTGTCAAGTTTTTTGGATTGAGAATTGAAGTGTAGGAAGCAAGAAGGGTTTTTCTTCATGCACCCTATTGTTTCTTTTTACACTCCTTAGCCCTATGAAAACAACCTAACTACCCCTATTAAAATTATTAAAAATCTTAATATTTCTCCTTTCTTTCACAACACCACCCACCACACCTCCATTGCTCGCTCCCTGCATTTCAATTCTCAATTCCCACAAACAAATTACAAGTGCATTTGCATTTCAAGTACATTTTATAGACATCACATTTGCTCCTAATTTTGCAAGAAATGTTTTAAAGGAGTTCTTCATTAAGTACCCAATAATGGACATTGTCCATCAAAATTTATCACAAAAATCATCACTTGTGGGCAAAAATTGATTTCCCCATAAGTTTGGTCGAAGAAGGCAAACAAATTCACCTTTCCTTTTATTTTTTTAAGCCTCTCCTTGTATTATTTACAACAAAAATCATTTCTCCTATTCTATTCCGTTTTTCATTACAACTTCAATATGTAATGCAAATTTCCATTATTACAGACTTTACAATCTAAAATGTAAATTTGCATCATAAACTATATAATTTAGAATGTAATTTGTATTTCAATTTGTTTATTAAAATTTGCATTAAAAATTATATAATTCGAAATATAATTTTTCATTACAATTCGAAAATGGATTGTAAAATCTAAAAGTTACTTTTTTCATAAAAAAAAAAAGTTTTAGGTTGTGTAATCTTAGATTGTTTTTTTGATTGGGGAAGTTGAAAGTCGTTTTTAACTTTCTATCATATAATTCAAAAGTTCTTTTTTGTGTAAAATAATATTTTTAAAATTATAGAATTCAAGACTAAAAAGGAACTTTTATAATAATATTTATATGGTGAATAGATATCTCAATAATCTAGATAATTCTAATGGTGTGAGTTAGTGAAGTTTGATTTTTTTGACTGAGATGTCTTTTTTGAAAAATGTTACTATCATTATAAATAGTTTGCATGACTTATAATAACTTAATTTGTATCATAATAATTTTGAGACAATTCTTAATTTTTTAATTTCTACGGAAATATGTCTTGTGGAATAATTCAAATTAACTTTTAAATTGATTGATATGATTCATGAAGGGGAAATTTTAAAACTAAAACAAATGATGCGTTTGTTCAAACTGATAGAAAATCACGTAGAGGAGATTTTAAAACTAAAACAAATGATGCGTTTCTATCAAAAAGAAAGTTAATATTAAATCTTTGAAAACGAATTTTTTTTAATAAGCACTAATGAGTTTTAATATATGTTTTTTTGGTAGAAGTTTCACATATTTAATATTGTTGATGAGTTTATTTCATTTGTATTAAATTCAAGTTGTTCATGATTATGGTCCTACTAATAAGTTTTATATTATGAAATTTAAAGTTTGTCATATTTTTTTCCGAATGAAATCATTATATAGATAAAGATAAGTTAATCATATTGACTTTTATTCATATAGAATAATATTAAGAAATTTCCATTGATTTTGGTAAGTGATTAAATAAAGTGGATAGGGTTAAGATAACAAAGAAGCACCTAAATAAATTAGGTAGGTAACTACGAAAAATAACAAACCATATAATACTTAGCTTATTTAGAGTAAAAATTTCTTTTATTGTTTAAATGAGGAAAAAAATTAGAGAATAAAAATTTGAGAAACATTTAAAATTCATCTAAAGAGAAAATGACCAAAATATGAAAATATCAAATTAACAAAATTATTTCTTTTTTGTATTAAAAAACATCAAAATCATTAAATAATATCATTATATGCACCCTTTTAATTTTCCCCCAATTAAATATGAAAAAAAAAACTTATATTAACTTACACTGACCGGATATATATATATATATATTCAATTAATTTTCAATATTTAATATTTGTTAAATAGAGATATTCTAACTAAATTAACATTTAAAAGTGTAAGAATGTATTATGTATCAAATCTTGAAAAGTAATGTCAAACTAAAATGTTTCATAATACAAGACAATCGAGATTTTTCACATGTAACACTTTAACAAATTAACTCGATTTAAAATATATTGACTCAATTAAGTAAAAAAAATATAAAAACAAAAATAATCATATTACTAAATATAAGAAACAAATTACTAATTACTTAAAAAAAATCTATTTTAACTCATATCTATAAAAAAACATAAAAATCAAATTTTATAATTATATGTTAGCTTAATCATAAAAATTACATTTCAATATCAAATTTAAACATTTCCATACAAAAATATATTTAAAAAATGTATGATTTATACAGAAAGTAAAAAGAAAAAAAATCATATTTTTCCATCCAAACAACAAAAGAAGCGAAAAAAAAAAGAACATAAAAAATATTGTATGTTGCATTGATTTCCAATGTTTATTCTTTCCCAACCATATATTATCCTCAACAAAGTGCAAGCTTGGCCATCGCCATCCGATGATATTCACATGTTCAAAACCATTCTTCTCTTTTTTCTATGTGGCGCACTGCGAGTGAGAAACCACCAACCAAGTAACTCTCCACTGCAACATGGGAAGCACCTCCTTCTGCTTGCTCCACTCACCCCTCTGCAAATTCCCATCTTCATCTTTTTCATCTTCTTCATCTTCTTCATCTTCATCTGGGTACAGAACAAAGACCAAGTTGAGAGCTCCTACATCCTCCTGCTTGGGCCAGCAAGACCCAATCTGCAGCAAAAGAACCATTCTTTTAACGAGCATAGCCCTTCTCCCATTTCGCCGTTTGAAGAGGGCCCCAGCTCTCGAACCACCACCCGCAACTCCAAGTAAGTTTCTTCAATTTACATTTCTAAATTATAATAATGTAATTGCATTTGGGTCGCTGAATTTGCATGTAGTATCCCAAAAAATGAGTTCTTGGATTGGTTTATTGCATGACCGGAATATTTTTTGATTTGGGTTTATTTCTAATGTATCGATTAGAAGAGAATTTAAAACAACGCAATGCTAAACGTTTGTAACGGTTATTTTGGAGGATCTTCCTTCAGTGTTCACTTGCATTCAAGTTATGAGCCAAGATTCAAGTATGGGACGGTTCTTTTGTTGAATGCGCCGTTTCGAAATTAAAGAAATGTGGATTTTGAGTGTACGAATCAGGCTTTGTTTTTGTGATCGTTTTTTGAAATCCCGGAAAAGTGATGCAATTGGTTAGAAGACCGATAGAAGAGAAAGAAATGTGAAGGATGTGTTGTGGTGGATGTTCTCTCCTTTTCTGCCTGTATTAATCTGAAAAGAAATTACAACTTGTTTTCAAGTTTCGAGTTGTGAAAATGCATGTTCCTTCTTTTTGGTTCTGGGATATTATAAACTCTTGAGTTTTTCAATTCTTTTCTTCTAGGATGAAAAATTAATGGATATTTAGAATCTTTCTTGAGTAAGTTCTTCTTGATTTGCTGTTTTTTGCTTGTGGCATGTTCTATATTACCAGACTGATTTGTTATTTTAAAAGGAATGGTTGATTAGTTTACATTATACCTCTTACAGTATACCATTAGATTTTCATACATATGTCACAGAGGTCTCCATTTCCCCCTTTTTGGACCCCCTTATGCTTATATCCATGCACTGTTTGACCCTTGCTCTATTAGTTGTATATTGATGTCTCATGAGGTCTTCTCTCCACCCCTCCAGAGAAAATTGTATTTTTAGGACCTCAACTGTTGTTCTTTCTGGGTTTTATGTGGATTAGCTTTTGTCTTCTTTCTGAAGTAACTTGGGGGTAATTATTCATTCTCCTTGCAGCTGAAGAAAATGAGGTGAAGACACAAGAGGAAAACCAGGAAGCTGAGGTTTGTGTGTGGTTATAACATCAGATACCAATGTTGAATAGTAAATTTTTTCTTAACTACCATTCTTTTTGCCTTGGATGTTGAGTTGATCTAAACTCTGTAGCTTCTATGGACAGACAGCACCTGAAGTGGACAAACCATCAAATTCCTTTCTGTCTCTCCTGAATGGAATTGGAATATTTTCTTCCGGTGTGTTGGGTGCTCTCTATACACTTTCTCAGAAGGAAAAGTCTGCTGCTGATGCAACAATTGAAACAGTAAGCTTATTTTCACTCTTATGTTTCTTAGATGTGTGTTGGCCTTTGAGGATTGTCTCTCTTCCTAACAAAGTCCTACAGTGAAAAAGGAACAAAAATTCTGGTCACTTTCCATTTAATTTGATGTAAATGTTCTTTTTTTTTTTTTCTTTTTAAAAGTAAT